>ORJL010604922.1_pt1 | contig 24468 bp, 22 predicted proteins | sample 1779941 | NCBI WGS metagenome assembly ORJL01 (sample SAMEA104232317, study PRJEB22302) | groundwater metagenome | biome: forest; feature: aquifer; material: groundwater | place: USA | collected 2011-08-07 | depth 5.8 m
CGCCATTCACTGCGGCGGAGGCGCGCGGCGGCGAGGACGCAGGCGGCCGCTTCCGGGCAGAGTGCGACGCCCTCCGCGGCGATGGCACGGCGCATCGTGGGGACGATCATCGATTCCTCGACGGCCACGGCGCAACCGCCGCTCTCGCGGATCGCGTCGAGGATCATGAAATCGCCGACAGCGCCGGGAACGCGGAGTCCGCTCGCACAGGTTGCTGCGTTTTCCCAGGGTTTGGCAAATCGTCCGCCGGAGTCGAAGGCGCGGACGATCGGCGCGCACCCGTCGCTCTGCACCGACACCATTCGCGGCAACTTGCCCGAGCGCAACCAGCCGAGCGTGAGAAGCTCCTGGAACGCCTTCCACATGCCGATGAGTCCCGTTCCGCCGCCGGTGGGATAGATCAGCACGTCCGGGAGTTTCCAGTCGAACTGCTCGGCCAGTTCGAGCCCCATCGTTTTCTTACCTTCTATGCGATAGGGCTCTTTCAATGTAGAACAGTCGAACCAGCCCATGTGATCCTTGTGTCGTCGCACGATGGCGCCGCAGTCGTTGATGAGTCCGTCGACTAGGTACGTGTGTGCCCCGCTCGCCGCACATTCGAGTTGGTTCACGCGCGGCGTATCGCGCGGCATGAAGATAAACGCCTCGATGCCGGCGCGGGCCGCGTAGGCCGCCATCGCGCCGCCGGCATTTCCCGCGGTGGGAATGGCCAGGCGCCCTATTCCGAAGAGCTTCGCCATCGACACGGCCATCGCCAATCCGCGACTCTTGAAGGAGCCGGTGGGAAGGAGCGATTCGTCCTTGATCCAGAGGTGTGGCAAGCCCAGCTCGACCCCCAGTCGTTGCGCGGGGACGAGGGGCGTCATGCGTTCGCCGAGGGAGATCGGAGAGGCGCCGTCGGGCAGCGGGAGGAGTTCTCGATACTTCCACATGGACGGCTCGCGCCGCGCGAGCGTGGTCGGATCAACGCTCCGACCGATGGCGGCTAGGTCATACCGCACCCAAATCGGTCGATCCTTCTGTAGGGTCTGAACCGTGTTCGCGGGTAGGATCGTCCCGTCGATCGCGCCTTCCAGATGAGTGACATAGCATGGCATTCGCAGTCCTCCGCGAAGGGTGGGCGCTGCCCACCTTTTTGAGTTTCGCGAATCGATGAACCCTCGCGGCGGCCTCGGAACCGCTCCCTCACGGTCGCGGCTCTGTTTGCGATCGCGGCGTTGTCGACCATCGCGCAGTTACGGGATCTCCTTCTCGATCGCGTCCAGAATCGGCGCTAGTTCCGCCTTGGGTCGGTGGGACAGGGCTTCGCGGTACGAATCCACGTTCGAGAGGAACTCCCGTAGAACGACGGCATCTAATCCGCTGCACGCCCGTCCCACGCCGAGCCTTTGCACATGGTACGCGTTGAGCACCTGTTCATACTGCCGCTGGATCGGGGCCAGGAGCATCGGTTTTTCCAGGTGCAGGCATTCGGACACCAGGCTATGACCGGCGGTGGCGATCACGGCGCGACAACTGGCTAGGTCGTTGAGGAATTCGTGCGGATCGGTGCGCTTGAACTCCACGTGTCCGGAAGTGCCCTCGTGCCCGAATCCATACGCGCGCACGGGCAGACCCGCGTCATGCTCCAACACACGGCACGTCTTGGCGAAGCTTCCGCTGGCGCCCATGTAGGCGAGGAGGAATCCGTCGTCGCGCGGGACGCGGTCGTAGACGCTGGAACGCAGGATCGGAGCGACCACCGTGGTCGGGTGATATCGAACCGGTGCGGAGATGAACGAGGTGACGAGGTAGCGCTTGGCCCCGCCGAAGTAGATGCGGATGGCCAGATAGGCGTTGAGGTGATCGCCTCGATGCCCCGCGGGATGGTCGACGACGCAGTGGGTGAGCAGGTGTTGATTGTCGAGGCTGATGAAGGGAATCCCGCGTCGGCGGGCGCGCAGGGCGGTGAACGGTTCGAAGTCGGTAATCACCAGATTGGGGTCGAAGTCGAGGAGCAGTCGATCCAAGGCCCGGAGGGAAGTCCCTAGCCCTCGGCTCACACGTTGCAAGTTGGAAACGAGCGTCGTCCAGATCTGCACGGATCCTTCGTGGTAGGTGGTCAGCAGTCCAAAGACCTCATGAAGTCGATCCGGGAAGAAATGGGAGAGGTATTGAATGGTCTTGTGGCTGGACACGAATCGGACGTCGTGACCACGGGCGAGCAACCCCGCGCCGACGCTGTGTGCGCGCACCGCGTGACCATATCCGTCACCCGACGCTGCGTAGAGGATTCGAGCCATGGGGAGTTATCGCTGTCACTCAGCGGCGGTCAGCCGTCCCCCACCCTCGCCGTAGCGAGGATGGGGCACCCGTTCTAGAGACTAGACAACTAGAAACTAGAAACAAGCGGGAGGCGGAGAAGCGCCGCGTCAGAACCCCGGCATGTGGGCGATGCCGTGTACGCCGTGACGAAACGCGTCCCACAGGAACCGGAGGTACGATCGATACACGAACGAGTCGGCCCGGCGATATTCCTCGCGCATGAGGACGTGCATCTTGGGCAGATTGTACCAGGGAATGCCGGGGCACAGATGATGCTCCAGGTGATAGTTCAGATTGCACATCAGGAACGACACCACGCGATTGCTCAACACGGTGCGCGTCCGCGTAAATGGATCGCCGGGGATGGTCATGGTGTGTTCGGCCCAACTCCGCACGTTGCCGAAGACCATGGCGATGATCATCGGCAGCGCCCAACAGTGGAGGAAGATGTCCGTCCGCCCGTAGTGCCTCGCCGTTGCGTAGGCTCCGCCGAAGAGCAAGACAAGCAGCGCGTACTCCACGAGGATGTCGAACCGATCCCGCCAAGTTCCGCGGATCAGCCCGGTCAGCCCGACGTGGAACATGTACACCGGCGTGCCGATGATCAGCCAGGCGTAAAAGAACACCGAGAGCAGAAAGCGGCTCTTGGTTACGTTGTTGAATTCGTCGGGATCCTCGCCCTGGCGCGTGTAGCGATGATGGAACCCGTGCAAGACTCGATACGCGGTGTGGGACACAAACACCGGCGCGCCCATCAGGAATCCCACCCACCGATCCCACGTCCGACTCCGGAACATGCTGTAGTGGCTGGCCTCGTGCGTGAGCACGGCCATGGCGTGGATCGAAACCCCGATGATCACGTAACCGATCAGTCGAACCGGCAAGGTCGGGACCAGTGTGATCAGGACGCTCGTTCCGATCCACATCGCGGGGTAGATCGCGGCCACCCAGTTCCAGCTCGTCCGAACGTCGTGTAGCGCTCGCAGGGCGTCCCGCTTCTCCGGGCTGAGCCGAAACAGCCATTTCGATCCGCCGATCGGCAGCGAGTCGTTCACCAGATCCGACGGTAGGACGGTGGACGAAGAGGCCGCCGATGAGGTCGCCGACGCCCCGCCGTCCTGTCCAGCGAGCGACGCTTCTCGCGCAGGGCGGGGCGTTTCGACGGCGGACGCGGTAATCAGTGCTGACGGCATATCAGTGTCACACGGCACGGCGGCGGGACCGCCCCGCCCATCCGTTCTTCCGAGAGTACGAATTGCACCTCCGGCGGGGCGAATAGTCAACCCGGGGCGCGTTGCCGACACGGGATCCGTGACGGACGTGCCATGCCCTGAGAAAGTTGACGACCCCGACCGCCGTGTTATGCCTGGGTGATGTCGGCTTTGACGAAACCCAAGCAGCGCCGTGTTCGGGTTCGCTCGCTCGCTCAGATTCTCCACGAGGTGGATCGTCTTCGTCCGGCCCATCGGTCGCTGCGCCGATGGACGCTTGCGCAGGTCTGTCGCCACCTGGCCGATACCATCCACGGCTCGATGGATGGGTTCGACATGACTCGACACGCCGACAAGCGACCGTGGAAGCGCCGCGTTCTGCTCGGGTTCACGTTTGCGTTCGGTATTCCGGAAGGCGTCGTGGTCGATCCGCGGCTCACGCCGCCTGACGGCGTCTCGCTTGATGAGGCAGTGATCGCGCTGCGTGACGCCCTCGCGCGCTATCAGCGCCACAGCGGTCCGCTCTTTCCGCATCCGCTGTTCGGACGGTTGAGCCGCCGAGCGTGGGATCGCCTGCACCGCGTTCACGCGGCGCACCACTTGGGGTTCATCGCGCCGACGTTGGGTTGAAATTGGGAAGCCGTTCGCGCTCTCGCGAGCCGCTGTGTGATACGGCTCGGTGAGCAGTGGTCTTTGTCTGGCGATCCGTCCCCCACCCTCGCAGTAGCGAGGATGGGTCACCCAGCACCAGTGTTCAGAGCTGGATGGGGTCGACCCACACCCAGAATGCGTTTCGCCCTCCGCACTGCTCACAGAGCAGTGGCACACGGCGACAAAGCCGTGGCACACAGTGACGGAGCAGTGGCGTGCCGCGAGGCAGACGTGCCCCAGCGTGTTCGACGGACCGTTATTCGACGAAACCGCTGTGCATGGTCGCGGCGATCGGTTGGTCGCGAATGATCCGCGACTCCTTTTCGAGCATCTCCTCCCAGCGCTTCTCGACGCGACGCACGTCGGGCAGCGCTCGGGCGAGATCGAGGAAGACGCGGTAATGCCCGGCCTCGGACGCGTACAGACCTTGGTAGAGTTTCGCGAGCTCGCGATCCTCGCTCGCTTTGGCGAGGAGGTAGAACCGCTCACACGACCGCGCTTCGATAAGGGCGCTGATCATCAATCGGTCGGCGAGTTCCTCCGGTCCGCGACCCAGTCGCACCAATCCGCGCAGGGCGGCTGCGTACGGGTTGTCATGCGATCGCGTCAGGCGACCGCCGCGCCGGGCGAGCAACCGCACCACCACGGCGAGGTGTTCCACCTCGTCCCGGGCGATGGCGGTCATAGCCGCGACCCAATTCTCCGGCGGTCTCGGCTCCGGCCAACGATTGAGCAATTCCAAGGCGTTCGACGCCGCCTTCTTCTCCAACCACGCATGGTCGTTCAACAAGACGAGCGGCGCGCGCAACACCCCCTCGGCCCACGCCAAAGGCGTCGACCATCGCAAGGGCAGATCGGACAAGGGGCTCGATTTCGCCATCTGGAAAGTGTCCCGCGTACGTGCCTCGTACGGCTCGTTCATCGGACCAGGATTGGGGGCGTCGGTCAACGCGGGTCGGACGTCGGGTGAGGATTTTCGTTTTCACGGACGGAATCGAAAGACCACTGGTTGGCAAGCCACCCGTGGCACCGGGCCAACGTCGTTCGTTGGACCCAAGATTGGGTCGGGTGGGGTGGGGGCGCGGAGACGTTTCGGACGGGTTGGGTACCCAATTCCCCAGTTTGGGAAGGGATGTAACCGCGTTTTCGTAGTCGAAAACGCGGTTCGGACCGTCGTGCCAGCGTTGGCACGGTCCGTGCATTAGATACCTTCGAGCGGCGGATGAGACCAGAACGCTCCGATCGGGAAACGGTGCCTGCGACACGTAGCTCCGGTTGGAATCGAGTTCGCCGCTCTTATGCGGGCTCTTAGGGAAACTTTGCGGGGCGCGGCGTTCCAACGCGGTAAACAGGAACAAGACTGGTTGGCCGGGGGGCCAAAGAGAGCGGGCGGTTTCGGGGTGGGAACCGCCAAGCCACGCGACCGATCGATCTTCAACAAAGGTCGATCGGTCGCGTTTTTGTTTCCGTTCTTCACCAAACCGCCCGCAGCAACTCAATTCCAGGGCTGAATTCCGCACTTTCCTGAAAAAAGTTTGTCGTATAACAATTTGTTTGACACGTCACACAAAACCGATAAAGTTCCATCGAGACGGTCGGCCGCAAACCGCGTAACAGCGGCGACGAGCATTCGAGGGGCTGAGCGATGCATGGTGATGATGGTCTGTCTCCGACGCACGAGATGTACTTGAAGGTTCTGCACGGGCTTCAGCGGGGCAACGAGGTCGGTCGCGTCCGGGATCTGGCGAAAGGTCTGGGCGTCACGCCGAGCACGGTGTCGGCTGTGCTGAAGAAGCTCGAGACCGCAGGGTTGGTTCTGCACGATCGATACGGCAGCGTCAAACTCACCCCCGCGGGGTACCGAGTGGCGGAATGCATCGTTCACCGGTTTGAGATCCTTCGGGCGTTCTTGACTCAGGTGCTCGGCTTGGGGGCGGAGCAGGCGGAAGTCGACGCATGTCTGATGGAGCACGCGGTAAGTCCGGCTACGGTCAATCGCATGGAGTCGCTGCTCGAGTTCGTTCGCACGAGCGGCGTCTCGCTTGCGCGCGCGCAAGAGCTTCCGGTGCTCATGACGGGGTGTTCAGAGTGCGTCGCCACGGGCACGTGCCGAGCGGTCGCCGCCATCGAGCCGAAGTTGCCAAGAGGGAGTGAAAACTGAACGGTGGCATCGGGAGGTGTGCGCCGCGACCGTCCGGTCAGAAGAAAGGTCCGCACGGCGAACCCTACGGGCCATACTCGGAGGTCTGGTGAGTGACACACGCTACATGGGAGATACGAAGAATGCGACGGACGTCCGCGTTTACGCTGATCGAACTTCTGGTTTCGATCGCCATTATCACGTTGTTGATTTCGATCCTGCTTCCGTCCCTGTCGAAGGCGAAAGAAATGGCGAAGGGGGCGATCTGCCTCTCGAATCTTCGTCAAGTGTCAACGGGGTGGCATCTTTACGCCGATGACCATCGCGACAAGTCGGTGCCGGTGCGTTTTTCGGCTGCCCCTGGCGGGGTGAGCAGCCCGGCGAATTGGTACCCGATTGGGAACGGGAAGAAGTATCGACCGCGGTGGATCGCGACGATGGGGAAGTACGTGGGTCTGTACGCCTTCGGCACGCCGAGTACGACCGACGAACGTCAGGACTACGACGGGAAGGCCTACGAATGTCCGACGGTCGCCGAGCGTGCGGACGAGCGCAATCACGCCTTTGGTTACAATTACCAGTTTCTCGGAAACTCCCGTCAGACGAAGAACGTGTACCACAACTTTCCGGTGAACCGCTCGCGCATTCGGAGTTTTTCGTCAACCGTTCTCGGCGCCGACGCCGCAGGCACGGATGCCGGTCGACCGGCGAACCAGCGAGGCGCCTACGCGAACAACGGGAAGGACTTCGCTGAGCGCGGGAACCACGCATACACCCTGGATCCGCCGCGATTGACGGAAAGATCCGATCGCGGCAGCGGCGACGCCGGAAGTCCCCGGACCGCGGTCGATCCGCGACACGGGAAGCGCGCCAACGTCGTTTTCTGTGATGGTCACGGCGAGAGTGCCACGCCCGAGGCACTGGGATACCGGATTCTTCCCGACGGGGCGTACGTCGACCTTGACGACGTTGACGATCCGCCGACCAATCGGCTTTTCGACGGGACGGGCCAGGACGATGACCCGCCCGATCTCCCGAAATAGAACGGGGAGAGCATTTCAGGGCTTGCCGTTCCCCGGGGCGACCGCGGAAGCACACTGGTGGACAAGCCACCAGTGGCACCCCGTTTGCGGCGAACATGTCCGCCTTCAGGGCGGACATGCCACCCCATTTGGGAGACATGCCACCCGTCGGAAGCTGAGCCAGCCGTCCCCCACCCTCGCAGTAGCGAGGATGGGGCACCCGCGCTACCCGTCGCGGAAGAACACTGGTGGACAAGCCACCAGTGGCACCCATGTGCGACGCGCTGAGAATCCGGTCCACAGTACAATCGGCTTCGATGGCGACCGAAGAAACAATCCATAGGCGCGCGGCTGGGCGGACCGGCGTGCTGATGGTTGCGCTTCTGGCGTTGGTCGTTCGATGGGTCGTGTTGTGGCAGACGCGGGACGTTCCCTTCGTGCAGCATCCGGTGGGGGATGCGCGAGGGTACTTGGAGTGGGCGGGGCGCATCGCGGGCGGGGAGTGGATGGGGTCGGAAGCGTTCTACCAGTCTCCGTTGTATGCGTACGTTCTTGGCGTGGTGTTGAAAGTGTCAGGATGTGGCACTTCTGGAATTCGGATCTTGCAGGCCTGTTGGGGGGCGACGGCGTGCGGGTTCCTCGGTTGGGGGACGACGCTTCTTTGGGGTCGACGAGCGGGACTCTGCGCCGGCGTGCTGGCCGCATTCTACGGTCCGGCGATCTACTACGACGGCTTGATTCAGAAAGCGTCGCTCGACGGGCTCCTGGCGTCGGCGCTCTTCGCGGCTTGCGCTGCCTCGGCGCGGACACCGAGCGGGTTGCGATTCTTGTGCGTCGGGCTGCTGACGGGACTGGCATCTCTGAATCGGGAGAACGCGCTGATTTGGATTCCGATTCTGGTTCTATGGGTCTGGTTTCTGGGGGGAACGTGGAGAAGTCGGCGGACGATGGCAGCGAAAGAACCGGTCCCTTACGGTCGCGGCTCTGATCAGGGCGGCTCGGTTTCGGAGCGTTTGCGTGTATCTGCGGCACTGTTGTTCGGCGTCGCGTGCGTCCTGGGGCCGGTGACGATTCGCAACGGTGTGATCGGCGGCGTGTGGAGCGTGACCACGTATCAGGCCGGTTCCAATTTCTACATCGGGAACTCCCGCACCGCGGACGGACGGTATCGACCGTTGGTTCGTGGGCATGAGACTCCGGAGTTCGAGCGGGCCGACGCGACCCGGCTGGCGGAAGCGGCGGAGGGGCGAACGCTCTCGCCGGGCGAGGTCTCGCGGTATTGGTTCGCTCGGGCGTGGGAGGATATTCGCGGCGACGCGGGACGGTGGGTGCGGTTGTTGGTGAAGAAGTTCGGGATCGTGTGGAATCGGTACGAGGTGCCGGACGTGGAGGGGTTGGCGGTGTACGCGGACGAGTCTTTCGTCCTACGATGGGTGTCGTCGTTCTGGCACTTTGGTTTGCTGTGCCCTCTGGCCGTCGTCGGCGCATGTACGCTGACGTGGTGCGATCGGAGGCGGGTGGTTGTTGGCGATGGGCCTCCTTCGGACTCCTCGCGCTTTCGCGCCGATCGCACAATCGGAGCAGGGATAGCCGGCGATGCGGAACGGGTCACGCGGTTTGCGTTGTTGACCATGATCCTGTCGATGTCGCTTAGTGTGTCCGCGTTCTTCGTCTTGGGTCGGTATCGGCATTCAGTGGCGGTGATGTTGCTTCCGTTCGCGAGCGTGGGGTTGATCGCACTCGCGGATGCGCTTCGAACGCGTGGGTCGAGGCGAAGAGGGTGGGCCGTGCCCGCCCTACCGGAAGGTGGTTGGCGACAATGGTGGGCGGTGCCCACCCTACTCGTGGCGGCTGCGGTCAACTGGCCTGTTCGGGACGAGTGGGAACTCGACGCTTATGTGCTGATGAACGCCGGAGTTGCGTTGGCACAGGCGGGGTCGCTGGATCGTGCCACGGACTATTTCGCGCGCACCGTGGAGGCGATTCCCGAATCGGCGGAGGCGAACAACAATCTCGCCCAGGCACTCGCTCTTGGTCGCGAGTTTCGCCGGGCGATTCCCTACTACGAGCGCGCGTTGAATCTGGCTGCGGACTTGCCTGGAGCGGAATACAACCTCGCCGTTGCCTTGGAGGAGGTCGGGCGCGTCGGCGACGCAGCGATGCACTACGAGCGCGCCTCTCGTGCGGAGCCGGACAATGTCGAAGCGGCGCGGGCATTGGCGCGCCTCCGGCGTGCGACGATGGAACGATGAGCCTGCGGCGAAAGGGCGAGCGAGGCGTCGCAGAGCAATCGCTTGGCCGCGTTGGAACGATCGACTAGGATTCGTCGTGGGAGATGGGTTCGTTCGAGGCTGCTGCGGAGGATGTGATGGCGCCGGAAGAAATCTGCAAGCTGCTGAAGGCTCGCTTCGGCGATGCGGTCGAAGAGACGGTGATCGGCGGGGCGCATCCCTTTGTGAGGGTCGCGGTCGATCGGTGGTCGGAGATCGCGCTGTTCCTTCGCGACGAGACGGCGCTGCGGTTCAACTTGCTCCGTTGCATCACAGCGCTCGATTTGCTGGCCGAGGACAAGCTGGCGTGTGTGTACGACTTGATGCATCTGCGTTTGGACCGGCCGACGGAACTCATTCGCGAGACGAGTGAATTCGCGGTGCGAGTGGTTGTGGATCGGAAAGATCCGGTGATTCCGTCCGTGGCGCACGTCTGGGCGGCGGCGGACTGGCACGAGCGTGAGGCGTACGACATGATGGGGATTCGCTTCTCGGGTCATCCCGATCCGCGGCGGATTCTCTGCCCGGATGATTGGGTGGGCCACCCGCTGCGAAAGGACTACGAGTTCCCGCTGGAATACCACGGAATCCCGGCGACGACGGAGTTCGAACTGTCGAATCCGAGGCACTGAACCAACGTGGCTGCGGAACTTTCTACGAAGACGATCATAAGGCGCGAGTCACTGACTGCAGTTGCGGAGAGTCGACTTCTCGACGCAGACGCGCTCGTCCAGGCCGGCCGCTTCACGGCCGCAGTCTACATCGGCGGGTACACAGTGGAATGCTACTTGAAAGCGGCAATCTGCAAGACGCTTGATCTTGACGAACTACCGGGTACGTTCGCCGTGCATAATCTCGAGGTGCTTCTGTTCTACAGCGGGCTGAACCGGCAGATCCAAGGTCATCCATCGGCCCATTACGCGTTCAATAAGTTGCGCGATGTGTGGAGCGAGAGGGTTCGCTATGAGGATCCAGCGAAGTACACGAAGACACAGGCAGAAAGCGTGATCAACTGGGTGATAGAGGTGGTGCAGTGGATCAAACCAAAGACAAGCTAGCCAACGCCGAGAAGATCAAGAGGGCGCTGGAGAAGTTCGTTTTCGATGACGAGAAGCAATGCGTCATCGTTTTCGAATCGTCCGTGGGAAATCTTCGCGCCGTTGTCGGGAGCCGAAAGTTCACAGACATGGGTCCGGTTGAGCGGCAAGAGGCCGTTTGGGAGTTCTTGACCAAGGAACTCCGTCGCGAGGATCTTGTTCAGCTGTACGGCGTCCACCCCCTGGACCCGCAGGAATTCGCGGTCGACAAGTTTCGGAAGTTCTCTTCGACCGCGGTCTCGACTTTTTTCTATCCGGACGCGCGACGCGCATCGGAGGGCCAAGATGAGTGACGTGCTTCTAGCCGCGGCTCCGGACATATCGTTCTACCTCGACCGCTCCGCCCAGGGTGACCTGCGGACGGAGGAGATGCTGGTCAATATGGGTCCGCAGCATCCGTCGACGCACGGGGTGTTGCGGATCGTGCTGCGCACCGACGGGGAAATGGTCCTCGAAGCCATTCCGCACATCGGCTACTTGCATCGCTGCGCCGAAAAGATCGGCGAGAACCTCCAGCCGTATCAGTACATCCCGTACACGGATCGGATGGACTACCTCGCGGGGATGAACAACAACCAGGCGTTCGCGGTGGCGGTGGAGCGGCTGGCGGGGATCAAGGTTCCACCGCGTGGGCAGGCGATCCGGGTGATCTTCTCAGAGCTGAACCGCATCGCGTCGCACCTTGTCTCGCTGGGAACGTACGGCCTGGACATGGGCGCGTTCACGCCGTTTCTTTATTGTTTCCGCGAACGGGAGATGATCCTCGACCTGTTCGAGGCCGCGTGCGGGGCGAGACTCACATACAGCTACTTGACGGTGGGTGGCGCCCATCACGACGTTCCCGAGGGCTGGGTCGATCGCCTTCGTGAGTTCCTGGACTACTTCGAGACGAAGATTCCGGACTACAACAACCTGCTGAGTTTCAATCACATCTTCGTGAAGCGGACCACCCGGGTCGGTGTGATTTCGCCGGAGGACGCGGTCCGTTGGGGGCTCACAGGTCCGGTGCTTCGCGGATCGGGCGTGCGTTGGGATCTTCGCAAATCACTTCCGTACGACGCGTATGAAACGTACGAATTCGACATTCCGATCGCGCAGCCGGGCGGCACGGGTGAGATCCCGGAAGAGGTTGTCGTGGGCGATTGTTGGAGTCGATACTACGTTCGCGTGTTGGAGATGACGCAGTCGGTGCGCATCATTCGACAAGCACTCGATCGCCTTCCGCCGGGCGAGGTCACCGCGGCGAAGGTGACGGGGATCAAGTTGCCGAGCGACGAAGTGTACGTCGAAGTGGAGAATCCGCGCGGGCAACTGGGCTTCTACGTTCGCGGAGACGGCTCCGCGATTCCCTCACGGGTGAAGGCCCGCGGTCCGAGCTTCTGTAATCTTTCCATTTGCACACACGTGTGCCGCAATGTTCTTCTCGCGGACATCCCCGCGATCATCGGCAGCATCGATGTGGTGATGGGCGAAGTGGATCGGTAGGGATTCTGAACGTCGCCATCGTCGCGTGCCATCGCCGCGAGGCGGGTCGACGAAACGCCGACGACGCCCGCGCTTCATCGCCTCCTCCGCCTCCATCGGAAGAAAGTGGGCCGCCCGGCCGACGAGTCAGAGGCGGGCCAAGCCCGCTCTACTCGGCTAAGAAACCATTCGCCGAGCGACCCTCTAATTCAGCGCCACTTCTTTGGCTTTGGTGATGAGGGTCTTGGCGCGGGTTTGGTGGCGGATCTTGTCTTGGAGGCGCATGAGGCCTTCGAGCAGCGCTTCGGGGCGCGGCGGACAGCCGGGGACGTAGATGTCGACGGGGACGACGAGGTCCACGCCTTTGACGACGTGGTAGCCGTGCTTGAAATACGGTCCGCCGCCGACGGTGCAGGCGCCCATGGCCATCACGTATTTCGGATCGGGCATTTGGTTGTAGAGTCTCTTGAGGCGGCTGGCCATCTTATACGTGACCGTACCGGCGACGATCATGAGGTCGGCCTGTCGCGGCGTGGCCCGGAACGCGCCGGCGCCGAAGCGGTCGATGTCGAAGCGTGAGGCGCCGACGGCCATCATCTCGATGGCGCAGCAGGCGAGGCCGAAGGTCAGCGGCCAGACGCTGTTGCTGCGACCCCAATTGATGAGCCAATCGAGGGACGTGACGATCAGGCCTTCTTCAAAGCGGTTTTCGATCCAACTCATGATTCAGACTCCAAAGACGTGCGAGACAGGACTCTCGCACGAGCGGACCAATGCGGGTCGCAGAGGAAGACCCCCCTCGATCCCCCCTTGGCAAGGGGGGAAGGAAGAAAAGAAACGTCCGCACAGCGGACCCTACGGCACTGATTACGTCCACTGTTTCGCCGCGTTGGAGAGCGGCGGGGGGTCGAGGACGTTTTCGCGGCGCTGTCCGGTGCTGGCGCGGACCCAATCTAAGTATCCTGACTTCCATTCATACAAGAATGGGATTGCGATCAGCAAGAAGAAAACGAAGAACGCCCAGAACGCGGGAGCGCCCATTTCCTTGAAGACGACCGCCCAAGGCCAGAGGAGGGCGACCTCGACGTCGAAGACGATGAAGACCAGGGCGACGGTGTAGAAGCGAAGGTCGAACTGGACCCAGGAGTCGCCGATGGCCGGTTCTCCGCATTCGTAGGCCGTGCTCTTCTCGGGGTGCGGCATTTGCGGGCGGGCGATCTTTCCGATCGTCAATCCGGCGAAGACCATGCCGAATCCGGCGGCGGCGAACAAGAGAATTCCGAGCACGAGTTCCGTGCTGGTTCCGGCGTGCAGGGCGGTCGGAGTCGTCGCGTCGGCGAGCAGTGTTCCAAGGTTCATCGGTTCGATTCCCAGGACGGAAGAATGGTGGGCAGTGCCCACCCTACAATTCGCTATTCGCCGTTCGGATCAATGTCCCTTCTTCGCCGGAACGTCGCCGGGGCCGGCGACGGCTTTTTCCATTTCGTCGCGGCGGCGGGTTCGATCGTGGGACAGTTTGTCGTTCGATTGTCCGAACTCCAACCAATCGGTCTTCCGCTTCTGAGCCCAATCCGGCAGGTTGTCCCTTTGCATCCAGAGCGGTTGAGGGGTCTGCAACCCTTCCTTGGCGAGGTCGGTGAACTCGACGATCATGTCTTCGCGGGTGTATCCGGACATGTCGTGGACGTTGCCCATGTGGATGCAATCCGTCGGACAGGGGTCGACGCACAGGGCACAGAACATGCACTTGGCGTAGTCGATGGCGTAGCGGGTCATCTTGCCGCCCTCGGCGATGCCCGATTCCTTGTTGATCTTCCGCGGACCCGTCTTCTCAATATAGATGCAGTCGACGGGACAGGCTTTGGCACACAGGTCGCAGGAGATGCACTTTTCGATTTCGTAGAAATGGAACCCGCGATAGCGCGGTTGGAGGGCGGGGGCCACGTCGGGATATTGCAGGGTGACGGTCTTGGCGAAGCAGTACTTGAGGGAGATGCGCATGCCCACCAGGATGGTGGACATGGTCTTCCAGATGTCGCGAAAGTAGTCCCTTGTTGGGCCGTGCTGCATTCCGTCGATCCTCTCTCCGTGCCGGGGTCGCCCTCGGCGAATGGCTCGCGTTCGTATCGTGTCACGTGCCAATACGATGATAGAGTGAGCGCGGGTGTGCGGCAACCGAGCCGGGGTTCCAAACGAGGTTTTCCATTTTCACCCGCAACGTCGAAAGACCACTGGTGGGCAAGCCACCAGTGGCACCCGGCGGCGGTGGAATCGTCGCGCCGATTGACCGGGTCGGATGGGGAGCCTAGACTCCCTTGCGAACCTGCGGAACCTGATCCCACCTATGGATACGACCGCTTCCACTCCGAGATCCAAGCCCCCGACCGGCGAAGGCTCATCGACCGCGCAGCCGCCTCACGCCGCGAAACCCGGGGGTGACGTCGGTTGGCGGGCAAGCCCCGTCGGCGTTTTCTTCCGCTCATGGATTGCGACGCTCTCGCGTCAGGCGTTGGTTTGCGCGTGGTTCCTTTCGGTCGGGCTGCACTTGTTGGTCCTAGGGACGATGGTGTTCGTGGTCGCGTCGGATCCGTCGGGCGGGTTCAACGCGGAGGTCGCCAACGTTCGCGCTGTCATTTCGGAGATCGCGCCGCGTGCGAACGTGGGCGCTGCCGTTCGAGCCGAGGAGGTGGCGCTTCCCGAGCGCATCGTTCCGCCGGCCGCGGTCGAACCCAGTGACCTGATTACGCGACCGATGCCCGCATCGGCGTCGATGGTTCCAGGCCTGGGCGTCGGCGCGGGAGCGGGGCCGGGCATGTCCGGCGGCGGCGACGGCGTGCCTGTCGCCGGGCGAGGCGGGGGCGGGCTTCCGATCATCGGGCTGGGGGGCGGGGGATTCGGAGGCGGTCGCGGCGACCTTGGGGCGATGGGTCTGACGCTGGGCGGGGGGGGCGGTCCGCAGTTTTTCGGCGTCGGCGGGAGTGCGAAGGAAGTCGAGAAGATTGTCTACGTGGTGGATCGAAGCGGGTCCATGTCGGACACTTTTCGGTACGTGCGCAAGGAGCTGGTTCGCTCCGTTTCGGCGCTGCGACGAGCGCAGCGGTTCCACGTGATCTTCTTTAACTCCGGCGTTCCGCTGGAGAATCCGCCCAAGCGACTAGTGAGCGCCGTTGAGGCCAATCGAGAGGAGTTCTTTGCGTTCCTGGAGACGGTGTCTCCCGGCGGGTCGACGAACCCGGAACAGGCGATGTACCTGGCGTTGTCGTTGAGTCCCGATCTGGTGTACTTCCTTTCCGACGGCGCATTCGACGTCGCGTTTGTGAACAAGTTGGCGGAATGGAATCGGGATCGCGGGGTGAAGATTTGCACCATTGCGTATCTCGATCGTGAGGGAAGCGCGATCCTGGAGCGCATCGCGCGAGAGAATGACGGCGAGTTCCGGTATGTCTCTGAGAATGAATTGCCGTGAGATACTGGTGCGGATGAGAACAGGCAACCCGTCCGTCCCCCACCCTTGCAGTAGCGAGGATGGGGCACCCGGGCGGAGAATAGCCGACAACCATCCGTCCCCCACCCTCGCAGTAGCGAGGATGGGGCACCCTCCGTTATGTTCGTCGCGGCTCTGTTCCCTGAGCGTAGCGGCGTTGCTCGGCTTCTGTGCGATCGCTGCGGCGGATGAGGTCCAGGTTCGGCGGCGGACGTACGCGAACGCCAAGATCGTGGGGATGGATCAGGGGCGATTGCGATTTCGCTCAGCCGATGGTGCGCTGCAAACCGCCTGGCTGGATGACGTTGATCTTCTCGCGGTGGATCGCGGCGGTTTATTCGCCGACTTCAACGAGGCTGAGCGACTTTTCGCCGGGGGAGAGTTTGAGAAAGCGCTGAACCGTTACCGCCGCATGCTCCGTCTCACGGAAGACTTTTGGCAGGATCTGGTTCCCGCTCGAATGCTGATCGCGGCGGATCGCGGCGGTCAGATTGACTCCGCGACGGATAGTTTGGTGCGTGTCGAGCGGGGGCGATGGGGCGGACCGGCGCTGGCCATGCGCCTTCTCCCCAACAACCTCCCCAACAAACCCAACGGCAAAGCGGCGCGGGCGATCGACGCGCTCGACGCCGCTATTGGGAGAGACGGCGCCGACGCGCCGCGCGTCCCGCTGTTGCTCGCGCGATACGATCTGCTTCGCGCCGTCGGCGATGAGCGGAGTCGAACCGAGGCGGAGCGTGTCGCGGCCGTCGTGATTCCGGAGGCGCAGCGCTGCGAGCGGGCGTTCACCGTGGTCCTTGCAGCCTTGCAGCAAACGACGGAACATTCGCCGCAGCCGACCGTGCTGCGGGATCTCGATCAAGCCATCGGAACCTGCCCGGAAACGATGCTCCCTCCGTTCCTTCTCCTGAAAGGGAGTGTGCTGTCGAAATCGGCCGGCAGCCGCGAGGATTGGATTCGGGCGAGCTGGCCGTTCCTCCGCGTGGGCGTTCACTTCTCGGATCACCCGTTGGCGGCGGAGGGCTGGTTGGGGGCGGCCAAGAGTTTGGAGCGCATCGGTCGGGTCGAACAGGCGGTCGAGTTGCTGAAAGAGTGTCTCGCGGTGAAACGGGGCGCTGAGTCTGTCGGCACCGAAGCGGAGGCCGCGCTTCGTCGGTTGCAGTCGGGATCAACGGGGAAGGATTGAGCATAGGACGCATCCGAATGGGCCGTGTGGCACGGGTTTTCAACCCGTGTTCGCACCGGTTGGAAACCGGTGCCGCACTCGGTCGGGATAGGCTCTTGGAGCCGACGGGAGAGTTCCGTGTTGCGAAGAATTCGAGCGTGTATTTCGAGGAGCTTCCTGGTCCTGACGATCGTCGCGGTCGGTTCGGCGATGGCGCAGACCGGTTCCGCGGGGTCGCCCGCGCGCGACCCGGTTGCCGCGCCAGGCGGTGCGGTCCAGACGGCGCCGCCCGCCGCTGCGAGTCCTGCGTCGCCCGCCGCGCCCGTTCAGGGTGAAGTGACGCGTGCGTTCGATCGGTACGTCTTGCAGGGCGGATGGGTTACGATCTTCACGCTCATTCCGCTGTCCGTCGCGGGGTTGGCGCTGATGATTCAGTATCTCCTGCAGATTCGCCGCTCCATGGTCGTACCCGAGTCGTTGATCCAAGAGCTGCGTGGGCAAGTCGACGCTGCCAAATACGCCGAGGCGATGCAAATCGCCCACGACAATCCGTGTACGATTTCGGAGGTGTTGCAGGCCGGTTTCTTCGCCGCTCGCGAGGGGTTGGTGGCGATGGAACGGGCCATGGAGGACTCGCTGGAGGAATGCGCCGGGCGATTCCAGCGCAAGATTGAGCATCTGAACCTGATCGGCAGCGTGGCCCCGATGATCGGGTTGTTCGGAACGGTGAACGGGATCATCGGGATGTTCGGTTCGATTTCGGAGTCGGGGGGCGTGCCGGTGATGTCGCGGATCTCGGCCGATCTAGGGTCGGCGCTGGTGGCGACGTTCTGGGGACTGTTCATCGCGATTCCGTCGCTGACGGTCTTCGGCATTCTGCGCAACCGCGTGGACGTGTTGATGCAGGAGTGCGCCGTGGCGGCGGAGAGTCTGACGGCGAAGTTCCGCACGCCTGCTTCCGCGGGCGGAGCGGAGTCGATCGCGTTGCCGCCTCCGCCGACTCCGCGAGCGACACCGCGAGCGAGGGTTCCGGCGAAACCTGTCGTTCCGTAGGGTGGGCATTGCCCACCGGATTGTCGAAGAGCGGACGGGAGAAGGTGGGCGGTCCCCACCCTACATTGGATCGGATCAATGCGACGAAGGGTGCGGGGAGCGCGACGGCAACCGGCGATCGGGCTGATGATTCTGCCCATGATCGACGTGATTTTTCTCCTGCTCCTTTTCTTCGTGGTGGTGACCAGCTTCGAAGCGAGCGCCAAGATCGCGGTCGACGTTCCGCGTCCGGACGAGAGTCAGGCGCGGCGCGGCGAACTGGCCAAGCAGGTCGTCGTGAACTGCGAATACCAGGATCCGGCTGCGGCGAACTCGACCGGCGTTCGCTATCGACTGGGCGCGGACCCGCCTGAGCCTTTGAGCGTGATTTCCTCTCGACTCGCGGCGGCCAAGCTCGCGCATCCGCAATTGACCGTCGTGGTGCGCGGCGATCGTCGGCTGCCCAATGCCAAGATGCGGGATGTCATCCGCATGGTCGCGGAAACCGGGATCGACACCATGAACGTCGCCGTGCGTATGGACACGGAGCACTAGACCTTGCACGGTTTCGCATCGACAGCATCGACCGCGAGGAACCTTCGCATTCGTCGTCACGGCGGCGTGGAGCAAGCTCGGCCGTTGCGCTATCGCGGCACGAACGACCCGCGACCGATCGGGCTGAACGTTGTTCCGTTGGTCGACGTGACGTTTCTGCTGATGATCTTCTTCGTGATCGCCGGATCGTTCGACGTGTGGGAGGGCGTGTTGAGCTCGAAGATGCCCGCGGTCGGCGGGCGCGGCCCGGCCACGACGGTCGCGTTGCCGGTTAGCCCGATCACGGTGCGCTTGACCCGCTCCGGTCTTGGGGACGACGAGGTCTCGATTGAGATCGAGGACTTCCCGCCATCGCCGAAAACATTCCTCGAGCTCTCGGAAAACCTCACCCGCATTCAGCGACTGCCGGGATTCGACGGGGAGACGTTGGTCGTTCTTCAAGCCGACGACGACGTGCGCTGGCAGCACGTTGTGAACGGTTGGAACGCCGCGGTGCGCGCTGGGTTCAAGAACCTCGCGTATGGCGAAGCGCCGCGGCCGTGAACCAGAGATTCCGAAATCGGGTGGCATGGGTCCACGCGCGAGCGGGGAGCCGTGCGGCTGGCAGCGAAGATCACATCACAATCGGAACGGAGATAGCGAGCGAACACGCGTGACCGACTGTCGACGAAGCCACGGGTCCGCTTACGGCGGACCCATGCCACACCAAACGGAATGCGAACGCCGGCGCGTCCGTTCGATGTTGCTGGAGTCTTGGCCCGGATCGCCGCCTGGCTTCGAGAAATCGGCTCGCGACCGATAATTGGGGATTCGGTCCCCTCTCGTCGCGATCGGGTGGGTCGAACGCGCCGGTGCAGTTCGGTTGTAAGTCCTTATTGCAATCGAAGTTACGTGGACCGTCCCAGAAAGGGTGGCGAAACTGCCTTTCTTGACATTTTCTTATTGAAATCGAGGTAGACGGGCGGGTATATTACGGCTTACCGGACGACTGAAACGCGAAGGAAGCGTTCCCTTCGCGATACCACCCTAGACGGTTTGGTCGGTCCGGAGCCGGAATATCGCCCCTCGGCGTGTTGGGACAACGAGCTTGGCCGCTTCGCAGAACACCTGCGGCCTCGTTCGGATTGGGGAGCGAGTCAGAGGATTCGGCGCTGCCGCCGGTCTTTTGTTTTCCGGATGCTCGACGGGTAGCGTTTCGCCCGCTGCCTCGTTGGAGCGACTGCGTGTCGTCGAAGTACACAGTCAGGGATCGTAAGCCAATCGGTGCCGCTGGCGCGTGTGTGCTGGTTGCATCGCTCGTGGTGAGTGCCTTCTTGATGGCAGTCGCCGTGAGTTCGCCGAGTCACTGGTGGCTCGGTTGGGTTACACTCCTCCCGCTTTTCCAGGCCATTCGTCGGTTGTCTCCGCTTCGTTCCGCGGCGTGCGGCGCCTTGTGGGGTGCGTCTCTGTTTGTTTTCACCGTTTCGGCGGCGGGAACATCGACAGCGGCTACGTTGCCCTCATTCCTGCTTCTGGCGGCGATTCCTGCCGCGTACACGTACCTCGGGGCGTGTCTGACGGCGCAGGTCGGGTTCAGTCCGTACCTGCTGGCGTTGGGTTGGATGGGCGTCGAGTTGGCGCTTCGGCCTCTGGGGATGCGTCACGGGCTGCTTGCGGCGAGCGTGAGCGACGGGATCGCGTTCCGTTTGTTCGGCAGCTTCGCCGGATACGTGCTCATTGCGTTTCTGGTTGCGTACGTCAACGCCGCGCTGCTGACGGTGATCAGCGGCGTGTGCGGAAATGTTGCGACTTCGCGGCTGATCCGGCGTGCCGGATCGGGGCCGCAGCAGGTTCTCGCCAGCGAGACCCTGATTGTTCTTTCCCACCTCATCCGACCGGCTCAACCTCGCGCTCCTCCAGTTTCGGCCTAACTCAACTGCCGTCATCCGAGGCGGCGAGGCGCAACCGCGTCTTCGCCAGAGCATCTGGATGTCGGGGGTTCGGAGTGTCGGGCGAACTCGTCCGGTCTCCGCAGGGAAGGGTCGGAAAGTCAGTTAGCTCAGCGAAAAAACTGGTCGCCTCGTCCGACGGGCAGCGCTACGGCAGGCCCGAGCTTGTGGGAGCACGGGTTTTCGGCGGCGGGGCAAACACAAGAGGAAGCATCCATCGGTTTCGGAGCGGTATGGAACCGCTCGGCAGGGCCGATGTGGAGGAAGCGGAAGATGTTTACGAAGAAAGCGTTTTTGGGCTTTGCGGCCGCTGCGGCGATCGCGGGCCTCGTTTGGACGACTGCGAATGCCGGCGGCGGCATTTCGCCGAACCCGAAGCACCGGCAGCTTGACACGGCGGGCGAAGGCCAGCCGTTTGTCAGCGCTGCGTGCCCGAATCCGGCTGGCCCCTGCTGTCACCCGTGCCTCTATTTTGAGGATTTTGAGAATGCCGGGCATTTCCCGCCGGGCACGCCCATCAATGGGAAGGGCAATCCGGCTGACGTCTACGATGTTTGGACGACTGGCTGTCTGGGCACCATTGTGGCGTCCCAGGTGTCGATCGGCAATCCGGCTGGCGGTGCGCAGCACCTTCGGTTGGTCTATGATCCCGCCCTTCCGACGGACGCTGACGGATCGGTCAACGGCGGCTGCATCGTCGCAGCCCGCGTTCCTGTGAACGCCATCGCGGCCGGGAACAACCCGCCGATCTCGAACCCGACGCTCGTCGAGTGCGACGTGGCGATCAGCGCTGCGTTCGGTTCGGACTTCTGGGTCCAGCCGCAGGGTCGTGGCGATACGGGCCGCTTCTCGCCGCGTACGTTGTTCTTCTATTACGGCACGCTGTACGTTTTGGATGAGGAGACGTTCGTTGGCATGGGTAATTGGGATACGACGGGTGCGTATCAGCACTGGTCGATGTCGATCGATCCGTGTGCTAACACGATCACGTACGATTACGGCAATGGTATGGCGACGCACACCGACGTGGACACCACGACGGGGTCCGGGATGGTCCGGTTCATCGACCAGTTCCTGGTGTACCATGACAACTTCGCGAATACAGAGAACTACGACGTCGACAACGTCAGCATCTCGCGCAACCCGACGCCGTGCCCGGCGGTTTGCGGCGACGGCACGCTGACGGTTCCGGAACAGTGCGACGGTGCGCTCGACACGGCCTGCCCGGGTCGCTGCCAGGCGGACTGCACTTGCGCGATTGTGTGCGGCGGTCCGACTCTGCCCGGCAATCCTTGCACGGCGTGCGATATCGTCAACGATGTCGCGTACACCAACATCTCGACGGGCGGCTGGTTCAAGTTTGTGGCCAGCGCGCCGGCGTACGCCTTCGACACTTGCGGGATCACGATCCCGGAGGGTGGCGCGTATGACAGTGCGTTGTCGGTTTGGTCCGGCGATTGTGCCACGGGTCTCACGCTGATCAAGTCGAACGATGACTGCAGCGGGCTTGCGCCGTACGATTTGGACTCGGATCCTCTGGCGTCGTGCTACCAAGCCGCCGCTGATGATGCGCCGTACCCCGCTTGCCTCTGCGTCGGTGGTTTGAATTTGGGCGAGACCTACTACGTTTCGGATGACCGTGCCGACAACAGCATCGGTCGTCGCATCGACATCCTCGCCAGCAAGCGCGCGTCTTGCGGCGCGATCTGGGGCGATCGCGGTGCGTGCTGCGACACGAACGGCGCGGATGCCGGTTGCACGGACGACGTTGCGGCCGTCGACTGCGCCGGTGCGGACAAGGTCTACACGAAGAACAAGAGCTGCGGTTCGGCGGAAGCCGGTCCGTGCGATTGCATTCCGGTTTGCGCCGGATTGGCTTGCGGCGATGATGGTTGCGGCGGTTCGTGCGGGACGTGCAACGACAACGTCGCTTGCACGGTTGACACCTGCAACGCCGGTGCCTGCGTCTACACGCCGAACAACGCGGCTTGCGATGACGGCCTCGTCTGCAACGGAGGCGAGACCTGCTCGTTGCAAGGTTGCGTGGCCGGCACTCCGCTGAACTGCGGTGCCGATGGTCTGTTCTGCAACGGCACTGAGGGCTGCGCTGAGCCCAATGGTTGCTTCGCGGGCACGCCGCCGTGCAACCCGTCGACGGAGATCTGCGACGAAGCGACGGACACGTGCGCACCGGCCGCCATCCCGACCGTGTCGGAATGGGGTCTTGCGATTATGTCGCTGTTGCTGCTTGTCGGCTTGAAGGTGTACTTCGGTCGTCGGGAAGCGTTGGCGTAACAACTGACTCGTCGGTCTCCGCGACAGGCTTGGAGCTTGGCGCAGAGATCATGAATGAGGACGGGCGCTGCGAAGCGCCGGTCGCATAGGTGGTTCTCAGGGGGCGGATCCGAAAGGGTCCGCCCCTTCTTTGTTGCGCACCCAATTCGGAGCGCAACGTCAGGATCATGCTGTGTGTGATTTGGGTTGCGAGTAGCGGTCCGTCCCCTACTCTCGCAGTAGCGAGGATGGGGCACGCACAGCGAAAGAACCACGCGCTTGCGCTTGTGGCTCGTATGGAGGACGGATCAAGTGGTGAGGCGGCCGGATCAGCGGGCGAGGAGTGGGGATTCGGTGAAGTCTTCTTGATGTTGGGCGCGGATGCGGTCGAACTCTCGCTCTTGGCGAAGGAATGCTTCGACGAGCACGGGGTCGAAGTGTTGGCCCGACTCGGAGCGGACGATGTCGACGGCTTCTTGATGCGGTCGAGCTGCTTTGTATCTGCGATTGCTGGTGATGGCGTCGTAGGCGTCGACGAGCGTGACCATGCGTGCGGCGAGGGGGATCGCACTGCCCTCGATTCGGCGCGGGTAGCCCTTTCCGTCGAAGCGTTCGTGGTGACAGTAGGCGATGTCGACGCACATCTGCAGGAGCGGAACGGGGTGCGCGGGATCGACAGCCTGGGAGAGCACGCGGCGACCGATGTCGGTGTGCGTCTTCATGATCTGGAATTCCTCGGCGGTGAGTCGGCCGGGCTTGGTGAGGATGTCGTCGGGGATTCCGACTTTCCCGATGTCGTGCATGGGCGCGGCGAGGACGAGGGAATCGACGAACTCCTGATTGACGACCGCCGCGTAGGGGCCTTCGCGGCGGACTTCCTCCGCCAAGATGCGGACCATGGTGGCTACGCGTTCGAGGTGTAGCGTGGTTTCCTCGTCTCGGAACTCGGCGAGGTGTCCGAGCGTTCGCAGCAGGACGCGGACGGATTGGCTCAATCGTTCGCGACGGACGACGTTGTCGATTGCGATCGCGGCGGCATCGACGATGGAGCGGATGCCGGCGATTTCGTCGTCGGTGAAGGGGCCGGGATCGGTTTTCTCGGTGACGTTGACGACGCCGATGACGCCTTCGACGGTGTGGAGCGAGGCGGAGAAGAGCGGCGTGCTGAGGAACTCATCGGATTGGTACGTTGAACCCGGCGCGTCCGGCGCGTCGCCCACGGTTCGCGCGGCGAAGGTCCGCCCCGTGCGAAAGACCTGTCCGGTGATTCCTTGCGCGCTCGGCACGCTCAACTCACGGGCGACCTGGGCGTTGATCCCCACCGCGCGGCGACAGACGAGGCTTCCGGTTTCTTGGTCCTGCATGAAAACGGAGATGCGTCGCGCGCCGGTGGTTGCCTGGACGCAGCGAACCAGCATATCGAGCACGGCCTCGATGGTGTCGGCGTGGTTGAGGTCGCGCATGTATTCGTAGAGATGTCTCAGTCGGGCGGTCTTGGCGTCGACCTCGGCTTCGAGCTGAGTGTTGAGGTGGTCGAGGTCGCGGTGCGCGCGGACGAGCCGGTATACGGACTGCACGCGGGCGAGCAGTTCGGCGATGTCGAACGGTTTGGCGAGGTATTCCTGGGCGCCGGCTTCGAGTCCTCGAACCACATCGGCGGCCGCGGACTTGGCGGTGACCATGATGATGGGGATGTCGCGGGTGCGTGGGTCGGCCTTGAGCATCCGCGTGGCGGTCACGCCGTCGATTCCGGGCAGTCCGAGATCCATGATGATGATGTCAGGGATTCTCTCGACCGCGAGCGGAAGGACTTGTCGACCGTCGTCGGACTAAATGAATTCTAATCCCGCGTCGCGTGAGCTGGCTGCTCC
>ORJL011864604.1_pt1 | contig 24452 bp, 16 predicted proteins | sample 1779941 | NCBI WGS metagenome assembly ORJL01 (sample SAMEA104232317, study PRJEB22302) | groundwater metagenome | biome: forest; feature: aquifer; material: groundwater | place: USA | collected 2011-08-07 | depth 5.8 m
AAAGACCTTGATAAAGAGGTGGTACCTGTGTAATACTGCTTCCTATGGTGCACCAGGGTGGTAAATTATCCTGAGAATCCGGGTGGTAAATTAACTTGAGACCGGGTGGTCAATTAACCTGAGAAACGACAATGATGACATCATTTATCGGTTTTGGTGCACCTGAGGTGTGGAAAATAACCGTGAGAATTAGGGTGGCAAATTAACTTGAGAATTTTATGCGGAAAGCGGAAAATTAACTTGAGAATCTACATAATCATAGCTTTGTCATCATATTGTATGACCGTAGAGTCGGCCTGGCCCACATCAAGGAAAGTTACTTTGAGTATTTTCTGCGCAGGCGTGCTGGGAGATGTGGTCGTGTTGGGGGTTGGTGATGTGGCATTGGGTGGCAACGTAATCGAAGGCAACTGGCATACTGCAAAGATGACCAACAACAGCGCAAGTATGGTAAATATTACAGGCCTCAGTATTCTCATTGTGCTTATCCTCAGAACCGCCGGGGATTGTTCAGATTCTACTCTATTGTTTCATTCTGTTCAACTAAACGTAAGTAACAGTGCGATAGAGCCTGGGGTTCAGCCACCGGCTGCGCGACAGGAGGTGTGCCTAGAGTTCGAGTCCCCTTCGGTCCACCATTCCGTTCAAAAGGTAAAACTTTCGAGAAGACCTTTCTGCTGGTGTATTGATAGCTGGTTCGTATCCCCTAAGTTCAACCAAAGGCTACGATGTAGTCAGCACCGAACGAGGACCACGTTTCAGAAAAGACTGGTTATGCTATGCTCGACTAGATTTCCGTTTGTCCCAAAGCTGTAATTCATCCGAGTACTCACAAATATCACATTCGCAGTTACACCGTACGCCCGTTTTCCCGTCCGCATAATGAACTCTGAATGCCCTGACACCTTTATGGGGATTGGAACATTCGATCCTTTCCTCCCTGGGAATTGTTGTGTAATTTAGACCGGAGACTACGGACAACTCTGTACGAGAGCATACCAGCTTGGAGTCGTCAAAAATTGCTATATTATAGCCTGTCTTTGCTACCGAGCTTCCATACATGACTCCCTGGTATTTTCTCTTCCTAATAAACTCACATAAGTATTGCAGAGGTATATAATCGACTTCTGCTTGAGTCCGCGATATCGTCTTTGAGAGTTCCGCTCCGAGTCGTCTTAGAAAGACAATGTACTGAGTGATGAAACCCAGCTTATTACCCCATCGAAATGGATCTGTGATCCGAGGGCTTCGAAGGTCGAGGACAATCAATTCATCATTGGTTAGGAACGTTCCCACTGTAACCAGATCGCCAACGTTGGGTCTTACCTCAGCGATTGCAGTCGAGGTGTCTGAAGCCACATACAGATAAGGTATCCCGATTGGATTAGCTCTGCCACTTTGGGTTGCGCTGATATGGACAGGAGGTTTTCCCATGTCCTTCCGGGGGTAAGCCTTGGTTCTGTTTTCACATATTCTTGCACGGAACAAGTCCGTGTTTCTTGGGAGTCGATATTCTTGAGAAGGTAGTAACTGAGCCAGTGTCTTCAAATGTATCTTCTTTGAAGGGAAATATCGATTTCGTGTTCGTATTTCCTTTATGAAATCTTCCCATTGCTTCATCTCGGAGACCGAGGGGCTGTCATACCATCCCATTATCTCCGGACAAGAAGTACTATCCAGAACATCGGGATCCTCTAGGTCTACATATTTGTCAAAAGGTACCTGAGGAGGCTTTTTGACAAATATGTCTCTCAACAGTCGTTGCTGTTTAGATTGATCGCCAAAGGCAAAAACGTTCCAGTCACAGTTCATTCTGTCCCATAGGAATTTCCCGTCATTTGCAGTACTTGGACCGTCCAAATAGTGAATCTCAATGTATAGCTCGACCAACGGTCTAAATGATTCAGCAAGAGTACTGGGCGTTACACATTTAACTCCGCTTGCTCCACAGAAGTTACACTCTCCCTTTTCCCCTGAGTCCCTTATAATCTTGATTAATTGAGGGCTATTGAAGCAATTCTCACAACAACGAGACAAGGCATACCTCCAACCATGAAAGGCGACTGTCTAACTATTTATAAATTTTGAGAGAGTCCGGGAACAATGCCGGCGAGGAAAACCTGGCACGAGCCAATATGGCGATAACCTAATGCAACCTCCTTGATTACATGAAGAGACGGAAATCATACGACTGAGGGCCAAAACGTTGAAGCAGCGACCCGATGCGTGCTATCTCGCCCGACGAATGGACCGTGGCTGGAAGTTTTGTGTACAAGTCAAACGTGTTCCAATTCATTTTGGACAGTCCGAGAATTTCCTGAGCGACAGTACGCAAATCGGATTCTCCCATATGTCTTCGCACCAGTAAGGGCGCGGGTATTCTCCGCCTTCCTTGGAAATAGCGAAGTGTTGGGTTAAGAGCTGAACTCGCGCCATGAACCCAGACCAAAGACGAATAGTCGTCAAGTTTCACCGTGGTTCCTCTGCGAACGGGGAAATTGTCTTCGTCAAACTTTCCATTTCTCCATACTGAAGCTACGTAGCGAAGAGCGTTGTCAATTTCAATTTCAAGCATCTCTATTTGCCCGACTCCACTAAGTCCTTCACACAAACCTTCACGTTCCTGTTCAAGAAATGGTGTCTGCTTATGAATAACGACGCGCCGTGGCAATTTCATCTTTGCATCGAAGAAAAGCTGTCTAATATTCTCTCCGAGTCGACGGGCATCTTCTTGTGACATAAAGGGATTTCGACGATTCCGCCCTAAGAAGATTGGATTCTCAACCTTACTTAGCCGAAATTGAAGTCCCTCTCCTCGAGAACTGTAGATATGGCTGCATCCCAGGATAACGTGATGGCCGCGTTCAGCATATGGGTCAACACTGAAACCTAAACCAACGAAGGCCGTATCTAGGTCGAGTGATTCAAGTACCCATGGAGTCCTCATGCTTTTAACATACATGGCAAGTGACAGCCACCACCATACGCTGCATTGGTCTTCGTGGGTGAGGCTATCTTCCTCCAGGAACTGGGTCGGGATGCCTCTCTGGACGCAATAAGCCTTAACGAAGTCATGCACATCGAAACGCTCGTTTTCGGTTCTGAAGGAACGGAACCCCGACCAACGCTGGGGAATAAAGATAATGATCTCCTGTGGGCCGTATGATGCCATTAAAGAATCTACCGATTGAATAATGCGGTTCGCAATGTCTCGTGTGGCAATTATAGGGTCTGCGGACCCGGGTTCCGGACACGTCGCCCATCCCCGTCCCTGGCAATCTGGTATCTCTAATGAGACACCATACGCTCGATCAAAACCTGGATATTCGATAAGATATTCGGGATTAGCCCGAAGGGGTTGTTGCTTGCGTAAAGCGTTGTCCAAGTATGTTCTGAACCTTCTTGCCTCTTGATTTGGGCATACGATGCCGAGTCTAATCGATGATGCCAAGCCCTTCTGTGTAAGACCAAAGTCAAATGGACGGTTTTGCAGTATTCCACGAATTGGATGAGTGTCCTTTACATAGTGACTTGCTGCTTTATCCGAGAAAAGCAAGTTGGGCTCAAGCAGCTCAAAGCCTCTGTGATGTATAAGAGGCTTTGCACTCTCAGGGAGAGTGGAAGGATAGAACCTATTTGAGGAACCGATTTCAGCGAATACGGGAGAGCGCCGCACCTTGAATCGGAATGATGAAGCTGAATCATTGGGAAATACAAAGGTTACAAGACTATTAAGCCCGGGAAAGAGTAGCTCTCTCCACTTCGTTACGGCTTGAAAGAACCTGTCGTTATATTGTTTTCCCAGTATACGGAACTTTGCTGATTTGTCCAGTTCCTTGGGAGCTGGCTTTCCATCATTGTCTTGAATATGGAGTGAAGGTTTCAATACCAAGTAAAGTCGAGTCCCGATCCTCCGTAGAAATACCAAAACCGATTCGTAGACCGAGTATTCCACAATCCCATCTCTAAGCCGTTCTTGCTCTCGTTCAATCCATAATTCGGATCTACCGTCTGTTTTGATATTGATGCTTGAAGCAATGGCCCGCACGAACGCTTCTCTCATGAGCGAGATTACGACCCCATCTTCAAACCGAAGTTCATTCTCAGCTACCGGAGTACGCTCTATTGACCCTCTTATGTTGTTACCAAAGGCATCCTTGATATCATCGATTATTCCTAAAGCTAAGATTTTGCCCCTGAAAGGCGCAGCCACTATCGGCTGGTCTCGTACGATTTCTCTTATGGCAGACCATACGTGCTCTGTCGGCCATTTCTTAAGGTCAAAAGTTAGAACTTCGGAAGGGCACTCCAGTTCAAAAGCATTGCTCTTTATGACCGTGTACTTTGGCGCTTCGGCTACTTCAAAGACCGCCCGCGTCTTAACCGAATCCTGCCCCATACGCGCGATGAGTTGTTTCGTCTCATCTAGACGCTCATTTTCCGAGCAATGCAGAGCACAACGAATCAGGAGGTCATCAAATCCTTCCGTGGGAATGTAAAAGGCTTGGTAGCCGTTGGTGCGAGCCAACTTAATCAGTTCAGCAATTCGTTGCGGTATCTCTCGATTTCCGTACCCGCACCAATATAAGGACCCAGTACCAGATTGCGAGTAAGCTTCACTAAATGTTTCCATGACGGAACTGTCCCGTCCGCTATAACCAGTGACAATGAGAGGAGCCTCGCGTATTTGGCGCATAAGCTCGGTTCGCAATTGATCTTCTTGCTCCTGAAGTTCCTCAGCAGTATTTTTAAGCCGGTCATATCGAAAGTCACCATGAAGAGAAACACATAACAACTCGCCTTTTCGCGGTACTCGGAAAACCCGATGTTGGGAATCAATGCCCACCTCTATAGGAGTAACCTTGAAAACAGCTACAGTCCGAGCGGTTAAAGCATCGAAATTAGTGGTCCAGACAGCACGGATAATATCTGAAAGAGCTAAATGGCATAACAATTGATACCCAATGTGGGGTTCTGCCTGACGAACTTTCTCTTGGAAGTAAGCCCGGCGATCCCCGGAAATCGGAAAACAACCCTCCATGTAATAACCGTATTCGCTAGGTTCTCCCTCTCGGGGATACGTGCCTTGCTGATCGAACCATTTCTGAATTCGTTGACGAACCCCGGCTAGCGATATTTCAGAGAACTGCTCCTCAAGTCCTGGATTCTTAGTCAAGAATATATTTCGCTTCCATTCCCAGATACATTGTTCTGCCGACGGTACGCCGGACGAAATGGATGCCCCCGAGCCTAGAAAAAATAGATGAGGTGTTGCTTTGTTAACCCCAATCGAACGAACAAGTGCGTCTAGAGGAAGTACGATGTCATTAGTATTGTTGCTCAAAGTTCAACTCCTCTATGCAGGAACACTCGGAACAGTTCCCGAACTTCTCTTCGAAAAGAAAGGGCTGATTCTGGCAGTGCAGCAATTGCTCATCTCCCACTAAGAACCTGCTTTGGCTAGAAATCATCCATTGAGATCATCATCGAATCTGCTAACCTGTTGCGACCCGATGTATCTTTCTATGCGCTTGTTAGTCCAATCAGAGGCTTTCGACAGAATCAAATCCCGTAAAATATACTCCACAATGTCTTCTTCAGAGTATCCCACTGGTTCCTGTTCTTCGAGGTCTTTTTCATTGTTATCGTCTGTCCAGTCCTCACCTTCTTGGGTCTGAAGCCAAATATCTATCTTTATTTCACTATCAATCTGTTTCAATTCACCTTGGATTAGCCCCGTGACTGTATCCATATAGGCTTCATACATCGGCGACTCTTCACCTTGAACCTGGGCGCATATTTCATCCCATTCGTTTTTAAGCCCAGAATCATCTCCCGATTGCATGCCATCTTTCATCTTCTGGAGATTTCTAATCACTGTTCCAGCAACAGCCTTGGATGCTTTTGTAGCTTTTTCCTTCTTACTCCTAAGAAAGCGTTCTATGCGCTTATTCTTCCAACCCTCAGCTTCTGACAGGATAGATTCTCGCAGTACAAACCCAACTATCGATTTAGGGTCAGACGCGAGAATTACTTGACCAGGGGGGAGACGGTTATCACGCTGACCCGCATCGGTCTGAAGCCAAATGGATCGAATTACTTCTTCCCGAAGGCCTTTCACCTCGTCCCAAATAGCCGTCCTGATGATATCTAAGTGAGACTGCCACTGCTCCGATTTCTTATATTGGACCTCTATGCATATTCCATCCCAAAGTGTCTTGAGCGGGTAATGATATTTCGTTTGCGAATCCATTGGCCTGCCGTCGAGACTGGCAATTACTTCTTTGGCAATCTGTTTACAAGCATTTCCCGAAACACCTGAGATGATTTGGTCTTGATAGTTCATCATGGCTCGCACCTCGTCATCACTCCGGACAAGAATGCGCCCAATGGCATTACCAGCCTCGGAGCCGAAATTCGAGCTACATAACGCAACTATGGTTTCAATTGTCGCGTGCTCCTCTTTGGAAGCATGTAGATCAAGTTCTCTAAGCAAGCCAGCAACAATTTGTTTAACCTTCTCTAAATCATATCCTGTCTGCTGCGCAATCTTCTCAACTAGGCTTTCATTCATTACCGTCTCCTTTTGATTTTGGTGAAGACTTTAGGATGCTTACCCAAGCACGCCTCATGCGCGTTTGTGGTAGAGCCGAGGTATCAATATGTAGTACTGGAAAAGGCTTCGACTTAGTTTTCAGTATTAGCATTAGGCTTGAATCCTTAAGCTCTGACAAAATAGAACCAATTATTATCTCTTAAGGGCTTTCAACATGCCCTGAAATTTCAAACTATAGGCATCTCTGTAATGATTTTCAAAACGATCAATTTCATCAGGGGTAACAACGTTCCAGTAGAAATAATAATGCTTTGGATCTCCATCCCTCACCCTTAAAAAGTTACTGAATTGCCCGGCATTAGGATTGTTATCATTACAACCGTCTGGTAGTCCTCTCTTAACCAGGCGACACTGTCCAGGTTGAATCCTCGGAATGCCATTCGCATTGTCAAAATAGGCAGACGCGTACGCGTTCCCGTAGATTGGATTCTTTTCTATGCCAACGAACTCTATTCTTTCTTGGTATTTGAATTGCCCATAGGCAATCGATGTCATTAGCATGAGATCATGACCTAGCATCATCTCGTTTATTCTTTTTACCGCCGAGAGTAACGATTGGAGCTCTATTTCAGGTGAGATTTCTTGTTGTTGATTTCTTCTAACGAATAGCACGCCACTATCCGATACAAAAAGACCCTCAATACGATTCTGGTTATTGTTTTCTCTCAAGACTTGATAGCCTGTAGAATATAGATTATCGAGCGCTCGCCATGCTTTATCCTCAGTTCTCATTAATTCTTTGAAGCCACAAAGGTCTATGAATGCTACAAAGGTTTCCCCGTCATAATTATGTATCGGCATCACTTACCTCTTTTCAAAGATTGCTCCAGTAAAGGCTTTATTTCCCCATATTGGTAACCAGCGCGGTTTGAAGCACTTCTTCTATCGACGTTACCGGAGTGAGTTTGATACTATCGAGTATGTATGACGGTAGTCCTCTTACTTCTTTAAGGTTATCAGCAGGTAAGATGACCTCCTTGACCCCAGCGTCATAGGCAGCCCGCACTTTTTGCTGGATACCCCCCACAGGTAATACTTTCCCCATAATCGTAATCTCTCCAGTCATAGCAAGATCGTTTCGAACTGGGATCTTTTTTAAAGCTGACACTATACCCGTAACGATTGTAATCCCGGCAGACGAACCTTCTTTGGGAACTCCCATAAAGGTTGCTAATATAGCAATATCAAAGCTTTGGCGCCATTCGGCACTTACTCCGAGGTCCCCAAATTTTGCCCGTATATATTGTGCAGCTGCCTCTATACTTTCACGCATGACCCTTTGCATAGAACCCAAGGGAACGATGCGTCCAGATCCCTTAGTAGCTTGCATCTCAAAGTGTAAAATGCATCCATGATCACCTTCAACTGCCAAACCTATAACTTCGCCTACCGAAGGTGCCTCGGGAAGAACAACGCGCTGAACACGTTTACTGTCCGGTAAATCAGGTATAACACGCTTTCCAGAAGGCTTCATAAGCCCTCCTAAAGAGATCCGATCATACTCACCAGGTGCTATCAAATGGAGTTGGTCCCGTACGCGTTGCCGAAGTTCACAGGACAAACTAAGAATATCTTCAAGTTCTTCGTCGGTAATCTTCCCGTCAGGATGGAGCAATTTCAATAAGCCTGAGGTTGTTTTCATCACTGCTCGTTGATCACGGCCTGATATGCCGTGAGTACCTCGTGTATGATCTACTATGTCAAAACGAGATCTTACCGTACCAAGAATATCAATACGACGGAGTTCATGCATAATCTCACAAAAGTAATCAGTAATGAAACCATAATCCTTTGAGTAACTGAGTGGAGTGAGCTTTGGAATCTCCCAACCTGGTAAATATCCATGGATGCGATCTAAAAACGCGATCACTTGGAGGAAATCTGGTAGTGGCTCAAAGAGATGATAATATTTTTCGTGAGGTAGGTTTCCTTGAACGTCAAGGTTGCCAACAAATACCAAGCTAGCGAAGGCAAGGATTTCCTTTTTCCCTCTACTGAATTTTGCATCCTGCATATACCCTTGCATGATACTTACGAAAGATTTAGGATCAGTAAAATCGGTGTTAGCTATTTCATCAAAGACAACAGCGTCCCTGACTCCAACTTCACCAATTTTCCCCGTATTCAAGTTTATAAATAGCTGAGCTGGGGTCGCTTTCCCTCCGGACAATACGTGTGCATAGTATGATATATTGCGATAGAGATAAGTCTTTCCAGTTTCTCTCGGAGCAAGTTCCACCATGTTCACGTTCGTTTCAACTAGAGGGATGCAACGGCAAAGGTAAAGCAATTTTTGTCGCCTAGTCATCCCTGCAGGATCCAGCCCACAGGAATTTATTAATATATCAATCCATTCGTCAGTAGAGAATTCTTTTCGACGCTGGATGAATTCGTCCAAGTTAATAATGCTTACCTGAAATGGAGTAAAACCGGTAATTTTAAAAGGCCTGATTTTTTTATTGTGAATCTCATTCTCATCATAAGTTAATTCGATAGTACCCCACATACCGCCAGAAAGTAGCATAGGATATTGACGAACAATATTTTCTGGAATGTTAACAAAATTCTCGTTGATTGCTGAAATGGTCCCCCAGTATTTATCTTCCGTTTCAACCAACCTAGCTTCTAGGCTTGCTATTACAGAATGGGTACGATTCTCCCGAATATAGTGTCGGATTTTCTCTGCTTCAGCACCGTAAACAAAATTATCTTTAAGTCTTCTCACGACTTTTTCCATATCCTCGTGAAATGTTTCCTCTGAGCAGTAGTTGTCAATTAAATATTCAAGGACGTACCGAGGAAATTCGTCAACACCCGTATTGATTGTATGTGCCTTGTTGACAACCTTACCCCTGAAGACATCTTTCAATTTTAGATTCATCTCCACTCCTCCACATCCTTTAACTTCCTTATTCTAATAATTAGCAGTTTCATTTCATGCTTCTTGGTGTCAGACCTAGTATTTTCCCAAGATGAGCTGGTACTCGCCGAACAATTTTTTCAGAATTCAGACGTATCGAGAACTTCATCGCCCGTGCTTTCCTTATCATCCGTTGCCCTTCACGATAATTGACACTGATTTTTATCGTTCTCTCCATAATGCCCACTTTACGTTCTTCATCAGAGGCATCAGAAGCATCTGGGATAAACCGGTAAATTATTTCTCCTCCCCCGGAAGAGATGTATTGAACTTGGTTTGGTAAAGACACAGTATCTTCTTTTTCCTGGTAAACCGCCTGAGCTTCAACACGCACCTCCTGATTCTTATGGGATTGCGTTAGTTGAACCGCCGTTCGGAATTCCGCTTCTTCACCTTCAATCAGATCCATTTTCCCGGTGAGCGGGCTAATAACAAGCAAACCTTCTTCAGGAGTTTTCACTCTCATCACCAACATAGGTACAAGCATTTCCTGAATCGAAATCCCTCCATGTGAATATGCGTCCGGATTAAAATTTGCTTTCGGTCTGGACAGGGCAAAACCCGTTCGAGGGAAAATAATTGATGCGAATTTCTTCGACCAACTACGGTTTGTTGAACGGTCATAGACTTCTTCAGAGTCGGGTATTCGTAAATCAGCAACTGGAAACTCCAGTACGTTATCACGAATTTTCCTGGGTGCATTAACATCCGAAAGACTCTGTTTAAGCCATGCATTAAGATAGAAACAATCGTACGGATCATTTAGCCAAGTATTTTCGATATGAATTCGCTCGCGACCAATAGCACTAAATCCATGGTCAGCCACAACAAATACCTTCGTATCAGGAGTAAGCCCTCTTATTATGGCCATTACCTCCGTATCGATAATATTTTTAATGTGTTGTTGATAAATAAAGGCAAGCGGACGTCCAGAAACGCAACGACCGTCGGGCAGGGTTTTCATCGGTATTTTATGGAGCTCCTTGTCACATAGTTCGAAAATAAAAAAATCTATGTTACCAGCACGATAACGTACAGTCTCCCCCGTTCCCATTCCATCAGGGGCAACGACTTCGACATCTCCCTTGTAACCAAATTCGCTTCTCATCACTTCTTTTAACAGGGCATCCTCACCACTTCGAGTACTGAAGGAATCCGGGAAAGTCCCAGCAAAAATGGCTTTCCTGCTAATATGAGTTTCTGAGGGTAGAAGAGATGAAGCAGAGTATTCCCTAATTGTCTCCATGCGGTCCTCAAAAATAGGCCGCACCAACTCCTCCCAAATATCGTATCTCATTCCATCGAATACAAAAACCGTAGCCTTCTCCGTTTGTGGATCCCAATTTGGCTTAACGCAACGTCGTAAGAATTGGCTTGTTAAACGTATCTCGGACGAACCGGAAGTGATCCATGATTTATAATTTGCCGCTATCATTCCTTGATAGTGGGTATTTATGATTGCTAATGAATTCAATGTATCGTCGCGTAACCAATTGACGCGTTCTCTAATTCGGTTTGATGCCGCTAAGAAAGCAGCCGGCAGATCGTTAGGGGAACGAGGTAAGAAATCTACGTTAAAGACCAATCGTTCAAGAGCAGACAGGTAGTATTCTAGTCGATTTACTTTTTGTTCATTCCAAAGGTGCCGAAACCACTCAAAGGACAACTCTGATGTCGGCTTTACTTTAAGGTTTTTAATAGCATCATTCAAAACAATCCTGATGTCTCGAATAATTTTTGTCAACCGATATGCGGCCTTAAGGTTCTCCCAGACAGGCGAAGCCCTTTGCTCAATAAAAAGTTCTTTCTTGTTTTGTTGTTCTGAGAAAAGCATATCGTTGACTTTTTCAAGAAACTCGTTTTGTGGAATATCCGATAGCAGATTATCCAGAGCCGCTAGCAGAGATAATGATCGGATTAGAATCGAATACCGTTCCTTTTCGATGACATCGGCGAATCGCCCCTGAGTAAATATTTTCAATTGATCAAGAAGTATAAGTTTGAGCGCTTCTTTTGTTAAAGAAGCCTCGACTTCCCGAATATCTTGATTCGCCCGGATGGGATCAATAGAAATCAGTTCAGGCGCAGCTTCACGGATAATTGAAACATCTATATCGCTAAATGGCTTGAGATCCGAGTCAATGCTGGTGAGTAGAAGCTTCCAATGGTCAACATGCTGTGCCAATATTGTAGAAAGGTAGAAAGCCCTGATGATTGGGTCTGGTGATGAATCCGCGAACCATGAAAACGGAGCAGGAGCAATGCGTATTTCATCACGAATCGAGCGAGCGATTTCTGGGGCAAGCGAATCAAGTTCAGCTAACGCAGGATACCCGAAAAGACAAATACGCCAATAACTTTTGGCCTCCGGACGCTTAAAAGCAGCCTCCGGAACACCCAGTGCTGAATAAGCCACAATTGTCTTGAAATCACGATCTGTAAATCTAGTCGGATGAGCCACTCGCAAGCTAGCATGTGCTTTCAGAACACCTTCTATAGAACCACTGATAAGGCGTGCGAATCTTGGATCGTTGGATTCCAGCGGCCAGTTAGGGTCCCCGGTTTTTTCAATGAGAAATTGCCGTAACATTATTTTGATTCGTGCTGTCCCAGAGGTCCTAGTAAGCAAATCAGGGTAGAAAGGTGGGGGAGCTTTGGTCAGGGACGCATGAGACCTTCTTCGTGCTGGAGCACGGTCAATAATGAGGAGCTTCTCTGTTTCCTTGGAAAGGATTGCCTTTTCAAAGAGTTCCCTGAAAACAAGGTTTGTTGATGCAACGATTACTGTAAAGCCATTCTCATTAGCAAACCGGTGAACAGAACCATCCGCATCAGGAAGAAGCCGCAGCGAATCCTCGATGATCAAATTCTGCTCATTTTTAACGGCCTCCAGTTTTTCAAGTACCCAACTCGAAAACATAAACATTCACTCCTATTCAAACTGGAGCATCGTTAGGGAGTCTCCGTCTTTCTCGCTATCATTGAACTGAGTTTCCAAGAATATACCAAATTCCTTCGTTACTTTACTGACTTGGTCTTTTTGTATGGTGCCAGATTCCGGTTTAAAATCAGCGATTTTCACTCTCTTCACGATAATACGTTTGAGATACTTATTGATAATTTTCACGATACCTGGAGTTTCTAACGCAGCCTTAACAAGATATGCACGCAATTCACCAGTATTATTACATTCCAGCAGTTGAGCAATAGAAGGTTCTATTCTCCCTTGCTCAAGTCTTTTTCGTACCGTTGGATTAAAAAACACATCCATTTTTCGTTCGAATATATCGTCGAGTAGTTGTTTAGCCTGTATTGCTACTTTTTCAGCCTCTTGAACATGCGTTGTTGCATTGATAAACGATAAACCACACTCGTGGAGCGGGACATTGCGTAGTTGATCTTCCACAGAAGCACGAGAGGGGGATTGACACCGAAATATTTGACTACTTAGTTCTGTGAGTCGCGATACCAACTGGATGGTACTTGATGGTTGCAGAGCGGTGATTCCGTCCAGAATCCCAAGCGCTTCTATTTCTTTTCCCGTAATAATGTCCTGAATGTTCTTACGAGTATTATCGATCCTATCAACAATGGATTCATGCGTAGGAAGATAAACAGACGAATATTCTCGTATCATTGCCGCAATTGTATCGGTTTCTCCCTCGCCAGGTGGGAAGTGACCAATTAATTCCGTTTTTAGCTTCACATCTGAATCGATGTAGTCTTGCAGTCGCTTAAACTTGTTTCGAACAATATCGATAGCTTTCCGAGCCTCGCCTAATTGCTCAAAGTTACCTGTTGTGATAGTGCAATAGGCATAAGCTGTTCGAATATCAGTTTCATATTCGAGAAAACCCCGGATATCCTGATAGTTTTTTAGCCGATTAGCAAGGTCATCAACCTCTGTGGGATCAGCCGTATTTGTGTCAAAAGCCTGATATCCTAATGATTCTTTTAGAGCATGCAGAATAAGATGGATGTCATCGCCACCTTCAATGTTCGTTGAAAATAGCTTCGCAACCTGCGCTACTTCAACTTCATAGGGATCGTTCGTTTTCAGTATCTCAAAAAGACTTTGAGCGCGTGTTAGTGTCCTGGAAGACAATTCATTTTCTTGTGCAAATAGTTTTTGCAATCTGACTCGATATCCTGATATCACAGCATCATCCTGAGTAGCTGGAATTCCAGTTCCGAGTAACTTTTCTGCATATGGTCTTAATACTTCCCAGTTTTCTGGTTTCGCGACTTTTTGAATCTCACCGAAACTATCGAGCACTTTGGTCGAGAATTCTACATCGACGATGTTGGAATAATCTAATGTTGAAACGGCTAGCCCGGATTTGGCTCCCACTGTCACTCGCACACGGCCCTTTCGAACAAGACCAAGCAGATAGATTTGAACCATACGGCGGGTAAGTCCGTAGTCCTTAGGCCCGCCTATGCCCATGAAGTTTTTGTATATTGTATCGACTTTCATAGTATGACTGTCGTCACTCAACTTATCATAGATAAATGACCACATATCCTGTACATAAGAGTTGTCGGAAATGTCCAGTTCTTTTTCAGCATTTTTCTTCATGATATTCAGGCCGAAACCGAAATTCTGGGCTGCACTAATGTTCTGATTGGGTTTGGCTCCCTTAGGAATGTAACCGGTCTTTACAATACCATTGATGACCTTGACGCCCTCTTCTTTGCGGAAAATGAATGGGGGCTCAAACTTTATATCTCTAGATATATAAACAGCTGTAAGCACTCGATCTACTAATGGAGTAATAATCGCAGCAAGTTCGCCAGCTACGCGAAAATCCATCTGGGTGTTATTTAACGCATCAACTCTCCCTCTGGCGAAACTATTGTCTACAATTTTCACAATCTTGGCGAGTTCAGATTGGAGGGCATTTGAAACCCAATTAATTACCGACACGGCATCTTCGGTTTCTTTGCCTTGCCAATCGGAAATTAGCTTGCGATAAGCGGCGAAATCAATGAGTCTATCCCGCTCCTCCTGGGTTAATTCTGAGGGGGTCCATAAAACAATACGGGGGTCTTTTCTCCGTTCTACCAACTTGACTATTGTGGTATCTGCCACAGGCCGTGAACTAATATATACAGCAAAATCCAGATCTGTCTGGTCACTTTCGATTGGTGGCAAGACCTGATTTTCGGAAAATATTCGACCGAGATCGCGCATCGCTACCCGTCCGGTTATCTGTCTCCCTTGCCAAATGATATCCAAGTTTTGATCTCCGGACCGCTCATTACCACGATCTTCCCATGATGTGAAAAATGGAGCGACATCTCGGAAAATTGACCGAACACCATTTGACAGGTCGATCGTCATCTGGCGCGTGCGTATAGGCCATTCCTTAAGCGCTAAAAGATGCTCCCAGGCTTCCTTCTGCATAACTTCATTGGATTCTGCTTCATCTCGGGCTTTGCTGAATTCGTCTCTCGGGTCTACACCAGTAAAAACTGGGTCGAACCGATACCTTGGCCTCTTATCTTCATCAAAGGTCTGGACAATCTGCCTTAGCTCTTTCCTGAGATTGTCAGCAATGGTTTCATAATGCTGGTTATTCTCGTCAGGGTTGGCATCAGCGTCCCGCTCAATTAGTACTGAGTTAGCAATCTCCTCAGGTGTGATACCCTGCTGACGGGTACGAGCTATGTGGTAAAGAAACAGCGTCTGTATGACTTTGACGCCCTTGTCATGAAGCACTCTAAGATAGCCTTTGGTTAGGCCATCAATCTGGCGCTTACAAGCTTCGTACGCCCGGTAATCTGTCTCACGTTTTGTCTTGATGGCTACCAGTCCCGCATGAACTCCGCTTGGGTCTTCCTCATATCGCACAGCTTCATCAAACAACTCCCACAGTCGGATGAGTTCTCGACCTTCCTGTTTGATCTGGTGCTTTAGAGTCTGATGCATAAAGTGAATTGCGGAACGGGTTGTGGTCAGTTCGTAGGTGATTGCCCGCAATACTTCGATGGCTGGTTTGTGAAAGGGGAAAAAGTGACGGAAGTCCGATTCGCCTATGCTGTTCGGCCAGGTGAATCCCCTCTTATAATGCAGATAGTAATTGCTTATAGCTGCTGGGTCTTTTATCTTCCGCACTCGGGCGAGAACGATATCATAGTAATCCTTATCTTCCTCTAGTAGTTTGACCAGCTTCAACCGATCGTCGGCGATAATATTCTTGACGCCCATCTTACTCTCAATAGCTTGCTGTGCTGAACAGACAGTCCAAATGGGCAAATTGTGGACCTTCGCTAGTCGGTTCGACAGTACCACTAGGGTCTTCTCGTCGTCTGTACGCTGGTCTTCATCTCTGTTCTTCATAAACAGGGATACCTCATCCAATACCAGTAAAATGCCGCTGTAACCCTCTGCGAGAATTGTTTCAGTCATATGCTTGAGAATATCTTCAGTCTCAGCGGCTATTTGGGGTTGAACTTTAAGGTACTCGGTGTAAAATCGCCAGAGTCTGTTTCCACAACTCCTTTTATATTCAGGAGTTTTATTCTGTTGGATAGTACGAATAAAATCATCGACTTCCAGAAATTCATCTTCATCAAAGAACTTGGGGTCTCGCAGAAATTTGCCCAGGTCTTTACGGTAGCGCTCCATATCTTCAGTAATGAACCGGTCAGCTAATAACTCCACGGGATACAAGGAAATGTTTTTACCAAGTTCGATTTGTATCTGATCCTTGGCTGCATCCAAAATATATTCGGAGAGCCGACGTCCCTTGTCGTTCAAACCTACCGTTCCGCCGCCGGAGCCTACCAGTGTCTTGACGATGACAAAGATGCCTTTTGTTCCTTTACTGCTTTTCGCCTCGATTCCCTCTTCCCAAAAACGGTAAAGTGACTCCCGCTTTCCACGGCCGGAGGCATCTTCCTTTTTCTTAACAATCGCCCATGCCTCCTGCCGCCCTAAAGCCAGAGCGGCGAGGCAGCAAAGCAAATGCGATTTACCGGAGCCGAATTCAGCCTGAATCCAATACCCTTGGCCAACAGTATTATCTCTACGTTCCTGTTTCCATGGGGCAGCCATATTGCGTAAAATGTCGGTGAGGAATGGCCGTACTGGGTCGATCTCAAATTCCTCAATAGTCTGTAATTCCGGCTTACGCACTTTTCGACTGGCCTCAGAGTTCGAATCAGCCCAAACATGCTTTTCTAAGGAGTATACAGATATAATCTTGTCTGGTATCGTGCAGATTTCTGCGAGATTCTTCCTTGTGGTAAAAAGATCTTCAATGTTGGACATGGCAATTCCTCTTGTTCATCACTTTATCACTTCCCTATAGCGGTTGAGTTCACGCTTGCAAACAGCGTAATCTTCATCGACCTCAGCGCATTCACTTTCACTAAGTGAATCCATGTTGAGACCGCCTTTCTCGTACAGTATAACGCCCTGGAAGTACCATCCCATGCGCTTGCAGAACCTTATCCATTCCACAAGGGTACGCGGCGCTGGGTGGATGATATCGCTTGGATTATTAAGGATCTTCTCAATATATTGGGGAATGTTTTTCACAGGGTTGCCACCCTTCCGTCTGAATGTAACTATTCCGGCGATAAGAAAGACATTTTCAACTTTCCAGCCTGCTTTCATCCAGGAAGGGCCCTGTGGGCTTGAACTCGTATTGGCCCACCATGATCTATCGCTTAATGCTGTATCAGGTAGTTTGCCTCCAATCACCGCAGCTAACTCATTGAAGGTAAAGGCTATCTGTTCCTGCTGAGGAGGAACTTGTTGGAAAAAGCGGCAGAGGTTTTCGTAACGTACCTGAGTAGTTTTTAACACTCTGTCGCCATTAATTCTCGTAAACGTTACATTAGTCCCTAGCAGATCAACCTTGTCCACTTTCCATCCTACATCGAGCCAGCGTATAGCATGATAGCTTGATCTGGTATTAGCCCACCAGGGCCTATCGACCCGGGCGGTAAAAGGAAGACTTTGCCCTAGAATCCGCTCAACATCATCAAAGCTAAGCGTGAGTGTTCTCTCGCTTTTTTCACGGCAATGTAAGTAGTCCTTTAACGGTTCGTATTTTGACGTCACTTCTATTTGAGTCCCTTTTTTACCTTGTTATAATCGAGTCTATCCTGAGGCTCTTGCCAGCATCCGGGCGGACACCTGGTAATCTTCTTCAACGCTGGCCATGACCTCCTCGGTCAGGTTCCCAAGGTTAAGCCCGCCTTTTTCGTAAAGATATTTACCCTGTTCGTAGAGACCGGCTCGCTTGCAGTGGCGTATCCATTCGGCAAGCGTGGCGTCGCTCGGGCGCTCATGGTCTGGAATAATTACACCTTGTTCCAGTTGTGCAATATAGCGCTTGACCCGCCGACCTAAGCCCTTAACTCTAGCTTCACGCTTGGCGAGTTCTTCTTCTTCAGAGGCGGCGAGCCTCCATGTACCCTGTTCAGTTTTGTAGAAATAATCCGGCAGGAATTCCGCTAAATGACGTCGGGGTTTATCATTTACAGCGTAAATGAAGTGCTCAAAAAGGTCGCTGTAATGAACACCTTCTTCGTCTGCGTGTTTCATTAGATAACCCTTAATAAATTCTCCAAGATTCTCAGTCGCTGCATCTTCTCTCGCATTTTCGGCAGCATCCGCTACAACAAGTTCAGTTTCTCTAATATACCATCGACTCATCTCATGAGAGCCAAAAAGGTCGGGATCCTTCCTATCAAAAAGGTTTTTCATAACCGGTGTCTTAACCTCTTCAGCCACAGTCAGGAGAACTTCATCAAAATCATGCGCTTCTATCTGGCCACTACGGACCATGCGGCTCACAACCTCATCGTAAATGCGATCTTTGGATACGCCAGGATTCGTTCCGAGGTAATCTCGGATAATTTGGCGAACCTTTTCGTTGAATGTTTTCTTATCCTCATCGCCGGTGATAGTAACAACTGCCTTGACTTCACCGATCTTTAGCTTACGATAATTGACGACAAGATCTCTCAGTTGAATATTATCGGCTGTTCGTTGTTTATAAGATTTCTCTCTTGCATCAATATACAAAGCACCCTCGACGCCTTTCTCAGACACGAAACCTGATAAAGTCATGATATCTTGAAGCATTTTCCATAAACCTGCGTCACCATGAAAACATACGGAAATGCATCTCCCTGGTTTTAATACTCTGTTAGCTTCCTCCATTGCTCTTAACATTAAGGAATACCATTCTTGCTCGTGAATTTGACGTGGGTTGTTAACGATTATTTCTTCTTCCCACCAGCTTGTATCAAATCCCTGCCACACTTCCCAAGCTAGATTTGCCTCAGCAAATTGAACCTTTGCGCCATACGGAGGATCGGTGAATATATAGTCAATCGATTCTTTTGGAATTGCTGCAAGATCCACGGCACTTTGGGTTGAAACAATCAATCCGACTTGGCTATTAAGTAAATCATTAATCTCTTCTAACGATTTGGATATCTGGGCGACTTTGTACGAAAACGCGTTCCAGATATGAAGTTCACGGAAAAGCGGAGGGAGATAATAAGTACCGGATTGGATTGCGCGTTTGGTTTCTCTTAGCATCTTAGAGACATTGAGCACAATCCCATTGAAAGTGAATTTCAACAAATCTCGGACATCATTTTCACAGTCGATGGCAGTTATTGCACTAAATAAAAGTTTGGCGCCAATTAGATTCCGTTTGGTATATAAATCCTCGATACATAATGCGCCAGCTGCTATCGGTTGCCTTGTTATCAGCCCTTCTGGAAACCTCGTTTTTAGTCTATTATCAAGATCCGTGCAATACCAATCAGGTAAGACGAGACTGTCCAGGACACGGTTTATATCTTGCGAACTTGTATATAGCTCGGATTTTTTCTGGCAGCCTTCCATGCATTTGATTGTTACTCTAACAGGGACCGTGTTAACTAATTTCTCCCTTCCGCTAAAATTGGTGCCGCATTCTTGGCAGCTGCTGTTTTGTTCATCGCCTTTAGGGTATCGAGGTACCAAAGCCATACACTTGATACATTCAACAAGAGGAGAATAAACAATGTAACCTATTTCACCATCTTTACCGCAACGTGGACACTTAATAGAATATAGAAGTTTTAAATAAGGGCGTATTAGGGCCAAAACATCGTTCACACCCTTTTCGAATCTTTGAACCTCTATCGGTGTGCAGTAATTCTTGGTAATGAAGGTTGCGGCGGGAGAGCGGTCTATGGCTACAGCATTTCGACCCTCAACGAGAGCAGCAAGTGCTGTACCTCCTGAACCGCAAAATGGGTCAAGCACCAGATCTCCAGGTTTTGTGTAATGATGTATATACTGTCGGATAGCATCGTGTGGCTTCTTTGACCAGTAAGTATGCATGTTGTAGATAGCCGTAGCCTTGGTAGTCTCGATTGGCTTATTAAAAGTGGGCACATTATAATCGTCGGTTGCTGGATCGTACGGTCGCTCTTTTGTGTGCTGCTCAACAAAGGCACGTAGATTGGGGTTTGGCTTATCACCGGAATAGTAGCCCTCTGGCAACTTAAGGATATTTTTTCTGAAGAGACTACCGGTATGCGCGTCGTATTTGGCCATGGCTATTCCTTTATCTCCCAGAGATGATTTTCAGCAATCAGGTTTATTGGAAGCGTGTAATCGCTCTCGTCCACCTCATGAAACATAATTATCCTGCCGCGTGACCTTCGTCCCGGCAGTAAAAGTAATACACGGTCTTCGTCTGCCGCCATAGTCCGAAGCAGGTTTAATTCAATATGATAGGCAAACAGCATTTCCAAATTGGACAGCACCAGTATACCCTTACCGGTAAGGTTCGCGCGCAGGAACCGCTCGAATGCTTTGTCCACATGTGCAGCCGTGGGTTCCGGCATTTTAGCTTCGTTTTCCGCGAGTTTTCTAAACTCATCGTCAGGTATGGCATCCAATATACCCCTATTAACATTTACGGGCTTGGGGAAAGGTTGTCCATCCGTGGTCCTGGCTTGATGCAGTTTCTTAGCGAAATTATCAAGCTGGTTATAGGTGCCCATCACCCCGTATAAATGCCTCCCGCCCGGGACCGTGAGCTTTTGACGAAGCATCTCAATGATCTCGGTAGACTTCATGCCTTTTCCCCTTTGGAGATAATTCGCTCAACCACTTCGCTGGGAGTGTACTTTGTTGTGAACTGCCGGATATTATCTATCTCGGATATCTTGCTGATTAGACCGGAGTTACGTATCTCGTAGAGACAATGAAGAAGCTGTTCCGGATTCCAAAGCATAGCTCTGATCATACGGTTATTATTGAGCTTATCAATGTCATACATACCAGGTTCGGGGAATTCGTTGTGAAGTATAAAGGCAAAGGATACCATAGAAATCGATCTTAATGAAAAGATTATTTGTTTTCCTTTCTTACTAGCGATTTCCGCCCCAAATAATGCCTCGCAAATCGCAGAGGTTCCATCGCTTATCGCCTTTGATCCAGGGAAACGCGAACGAAGATAATCCGTTATGATATCCCGAGTGATAAAACCAGACCCGATTCTCTGCAACATTATGCTTTCAATGAACTCTAACATTAAAGACTGCGCCCGACAGAATTTGTAGAAACAGACATCTCTCAATTCCCTGCTTTCGGGAAACGCATGGGCGAACTTGATTAAAGATAAGTCGACTGTGTTATCGGGAAACATATTGAATTTGATATATCTACCACGACGACTTCTGGTTTGTACTGAATTAAACGGCAGATTATTGTTTAAGAAGTCTGTCATTTCCTTGTTAGATGTAGTAAGGGGAACTTTGGGTAATATCTGAATAGCTTCTTTCAGTACTGCTTTTCCAAAAAGTTCGGTTCCGCGTCTGGTCGTAATTTTTTCACGGATAGGTAAATCTTTGGCAACATTGTCTTTTTCTGTCTCATCAGAAGCCGCTGATTCGAACAAGGGCGCCTGTATAGGGGACACGGTAATTTGTTTATCAAGCTGACTAGCGGTGTAGCATTCTCGGCGAATCCACTCAACTAGCTTAATGAGGACTGCGCTTGTTTCTTTTATCTCTTTTGATTTGCACAGATTCTCTATCGAGGTTTCGAATATGGAAGACAGGCTTCCATATTCGATGAGCAAACGCTTAGCTAGGGGCTGAACATCCTTTTGAGGGATAGCATACGTTAGGAGAAGCTCAAGTAGGGCCTCTTCTGAATGAGAACTCGCATCATCACTAATGAAGCGTTCCCGAAGCCTTTGTCGATGACCTTTATTCTCAGGGTTGGACATTGTCAACTCTTTTTTGCTTTATTGTTCTGGATTTTAATTTTTCTCGAACCGAACCTGACTTCACCCAGTCGTCCACTTCTTGTTTATTGAACTTCCAAAGCCTGCCAATTTTATGACCAGGCATTTGTCTCTCATCAATCCACTTGTAAACTGTGTCTCGTTTTATACCCAGATGATCCGCAATTTGATCCACAGATAGCCATCTGTCTTCCATTATTTGTCTCCACCTCTACGTTCTATAAACACTAAAGGGCCTCTGTTTCAGGATTGGTCGGCGTTCATACCAAGAAGGTTGTAATAAACACCAACAGCGTATACCACAAACGTCGACATTGTCAAGATTTTATTCCGATTATGTTTGTGTTTATCCAGATGTGACCTAGTATATCCCAATGAATGTTCCCCCCTCAGTGCATAAAAAAAGGGACCGGAAAATCCCCGGTCCCTTTTTAGATATGGGTGAGTTTAGTTTAGAACTCAAACAATGCTGGCTGTTCCGCTTGAGAAATAGCTGCTCGTTTAATTATGGCTTATTTCACATCCTGCTTTTATCGGTTGCGGACAAGCTGTCTGCTTAATAATTACCATTGGAAGATTCAGTCCGTTATCTTCACCATCTTTTTCATAGCGCACTCCGGTATATGCCTCGCCATGTGCGAAAGAAGTGGCGTTTAGAAGCCTCCAGACATGTTGGCTGACTTGTTCCGTGTCGCTGGAGCCAAATAGCCCTGTTGTAAGGTTAGGACCATTCCACGCGACGCCTTGAAGTTTACACATGTCAGCGGCGATCTGGTTTATCAGGGTTGTTTCGCCTTCCCATCGGTCGGCGTACCGTCGCTGGCATTGTACGTAGTGAGCGCCGAATGACACCGGTATGGCGCCGGGGGGCATTGGATTTTCCACCGCTGGAATATAACCCATTGAGCCCTCAGTGCCGGGGCTATGTTTGACGATGGCGGAACCATCGGGCAACAACCAGTGGTCGTACCGTGTCTCCATGTCGATGCTTCCATCGAAGTCGGCTGATTCGTATTGACCGGCAACAGCGTCGACTTCTCTGGTAGTAGGTCCAAGAACCCAGGACACATCGATCGAAGCTCCCCCGCTGTAAACACTGGACCGCACCGAAAACTTCACTCCAGGGAAGTTCTTTTTCAGAGCAGCTCGTACCAATTTGGCAGTTTCGGCACAACTTAGATATTTCGTCTCCACATTTCTCCTCCTTATTCTCGTTCTTATTACATCAGGCTTGCGTCGAAGCCCTGTATTTCTCCCAAGCGAACTGACCCGCACCTGGTGCATCTCATGTCTCGGCCTGTCCCCTTGCCGTCGGTCCTGGAGTCTACAACCTTATGTGGAGTCTGCTTCCGGCAATACGGACAGTATTTGAGTTCTGTTTCTTCCGTTTGTCTCATCGTGCTACCTCTTTCTGTTTAATAATGTTCACTGTCGTTCACTTTGGTTTACTAAAGTGTTAGAAGAAGGAGTGCTGGACAGGCTTGGTTTCCAGCTCTTTTGCCTCGGTTGCTTCTTTTATCTCGGGTTCCTCTTTTTCCTGGCGCCGCTCTCCCCGTGCCTTCTCCTTGCGGTGTTTCACCCGCTGCTGGTATATCCAGTTCTTCAATCCCTTTAACTCACGCCACTGGTATTCAGTCAAGGCCTCTACCCTGATGTCTGCCGGCATTTCGGTCTTGGCCTCGTCCTTCATTTCTCCACCGGCAACGTACAGGTATATCTGGACCCAGTCACTTCCGATCGGCGCACTGAGCGAAGCCGTAAACAGGTAACAGGCGGCCTCGGCATCAGTGGCGGTTACGTCTCTGTGTTCATTTAGGGCTATTATGTTTTCACCCAAACGTTCAATGGTAACTCTCTTTCTCAGCCAGTCGGGCAGGTCTTCTCCCCAACCGCCGGGCATCACTATGATGGGGTCGAAGAGGGCGCCAACTATGTCGTCTATCCAGCCATTAACGTTTCGGTCAGAGGCTGTCATATTGAACCTCCTTTAAGGGTATGCAAATAACTAATAAAGAGGGGTGCTGGAGCTTGCCTGCCCCAGCACCCCCGCCTTCCCGGGTCGAGATTAGTTAGTTGCCTTTTTGCGGCGTTTCTTGCCGGCTGATTTAGTTGCCGTAGCTCCCGCGGCAGTCTTTTCTTCCGGCTCAGGTGTCGCTTCGCCGGTTTTCTGCTCTGCTTGAGCAGGTTCCTCTTCCAGAGAGGCTCCCGGCTCCTCCTCCGGATTTTCCTCGGCAGTCGCGGGCTTCTCGTCACCCCACTGTACGGACATGGGCATGATGAGAACGCGCGGCGATTTCTGGTACTCGAAGACTAGCGGGCCGGTGTTGTCGTATTTCGAGAGGGTGATGATACCCTGCTTGCCGGCGAGGTAGCGAAGAAGGTAGGTATAGTTGATGGCCGTTCTCCCCGGCTCGCCTTGAGTACTGATGACGTCCAGGGTAGCCCTGATTTCCTGCTCCTCTCCTACAGCCGAGACGGTCAGCTTGCCGTCAGCGAACGCCATGCGGACAATACCGCTGCCGTCCCTGGCGATGTCCCGAACCCGTTTGACGGCCGCTTCCAGTTGCGGGGCGAAGAGATGGCTCCGCAAGATAGGCTCTCCCTTGGGAATGAGCTGCAGCCATTCGGGTGGGTTCCC
>ORJL010437513.1_pt1 | contig 24450 bp, 18 predicted proteins | sample 1779941 | NCBI WGS metagenome assembly ORJL01 (sample SAMEA104232317, study PRJEB22302) | groundwater metagenome | biome: forest; feature: aquifer; material: groundwater | place: USA | collected 2011-08-07 | depth 5.8 m
GTGTAATCCATGTTCCATTCTCGAAGGACGCTTCTTCATTTACAATTAATTTCTTTCCAAATGAGGATCTATTTAGCGCATTTATTAAGCGGGTCAAAGATCAACTCATTGCAAAGCGGCAGGTAGAAAAAGAACGGCGTCTTGCTTTACACACCATATCTTCCTGTAACCTACGGCTTTTTGCTGACCTTGAAACAAAATCGCTACGGCTTTATTTTAAGGATAAGGAAATAACCAAAGGGCATGGCTTGCATTGTTCTTTTCTATATAATGGAGATTGGTACGACTTAAGTTCTTGCGATTGGCAGATAAATAAAAACAATAATTCTCTTATGTTAAAATTCAGCTGGCAACAGCCAAGATTTTCGCAAAATTGGGAACTTTCTATTGTCGAGGAATGTATATTATGGAATGTAGTTTTTGAATATGACAAACCGCATGATTTTAATTATGTCAAATTTGGTCTAGCTGTAGTGCCTGAATACCAGAACTTTTTCTGCGGGTATCAACAGGGTAATTTTTTGCCAGAATTCAAATTATGGCAGGATATTTTATTGGAAGATTCCAAAGCAGAATTATTCGGAGTTAATAAATCCGAAGATTTACCAGCAGTGATTTTGGAAAATAAAGCGCATTTTACTTGTGTTGTGCAAAATAGCGATGCAAAAAGTTCCTGTCGTATTCTGCAATTAGCTTATATTGCTCCAGGTTTGCCTATACCCAATCAGCCATTTTTTACAAAACTTGTTTTTTCAGAGAAGCAGAAATTGATCGAAAGATATGTTCAGGATGAAAAACAAAAGGTTATTATCAGACAGAAGAAAGAGCAAGAAGATATTAGAGTAACGCACACCATATCTTCCGGTAACCTACGGCTTTTTGCTGACCTTGAAACAAAATCGCTACGGCTTTATTTTAAGGATAAGGAAATAACCAAAGGGCATGGCTTGCATGCGGTATTCGATACTTCACAAGGGCCGTTTATTTCTGAAAATACTCAATGGCGAATAGATAAGAGATCTGAAAATGAAATGGTTTTAGTTTTAGATTGCCAGCCCTTATCGCTATCCCAAGTTTGGTTATTAAGTTGTCCGCAACATGATTTATTAAGTATTAAGGTGGAGTTAAGGTCTGATAAAGAGCTATTTTTGAAAGAACAGTTTCTAAGGTTACAATTAAAAGATGGATATGCGAATTGGCTTACATCCTACGAAAAAGGTAATTTTATTATCGGAAATTACATTAATGATGTCGGACCGATAAGATTAAAAGATAGTAAGGTTGGGCAAGTTATTCTAGATTCAAGAGATTATAATAACTTTCCAAGGTTTTCTTTTAAATCCATAGGTTATTTAGATAGAACTATCTTGAGTGTTTACAAGAGTAAATTTGGTGATGAACCTGTAATTAATCTCGGTTTTTCTAGGATTATCCCTAAGGGTAAAATGTTATTACCGGTTGGCAGTTATGAATATTTTGAGGGGTCAATTGTATTAGGTGAGGAAGTTATTAATATGGAGCAGCAAGTTTCATCAAAAGAGGCAGAGATTAAAGACAAAAATACAAAGTTTATTTTTGACCGAGGTAAAGGTAAGATATTTTGGAAACAAAAAGAGCTTACTACAGGATTAAGTCTCTATTCATCTGTGCGGCATAATGGTATTTGGCACGATTCTTATCAGGCAGTTTGGGAGGTAAACAAAATAAAAGATAAGTATTTGGAGGTTTGTGGAGATTGGCCATATATTCCGATATCCCAGGTTTGGCAAATTCAGCTAGTAGAAGGTAATTTAATCCATTGGAAAATAGAGATGGATATTTATCAAGCGGTAAATTTAGAAATGATGCAGGCAAATCTGATGCTTTCTTCTGAATACCAAAGTTGGATATTCCCGAAAACTAATCTACAGTGTGTTTTTCCTAATGAATACACCCAGGAGTATGATATTTTGCCATTTCGTTTCTGGTATGGCAGGCCTATAGAATCTGGTTTCATCCTTATGGGTAATAATTTACCCGAATTAAGTTTTTTGACTAAATTACAAGATGAATCTATCAGGGGGATTATCGAGAATACGGATTATCTTTATCAAGCCAGGTTGCTGCAGTACCAGAAATCCAGTATAGATAAGTTATCTCCAGGAAAGAAAATTTATTTTGATGGATTAATAAAGATTAGCGATCATGAATAATTACTCAAAATTTAAACAACATCTTAGTAGTGGTGGATTACCCTATGCGATATGGAGAGGGGCAAAGTATTTTATTTTTCTAGCCAAAGTTCGCTACAAGAAAAGTAAGATTGACCTTAATTTTATCGCAAAGGGAAAGATCAGTATTGTTTGTACGGAATCGGGAATAAAGATTTTTTGGGCTAATGCCGAATTAACCACAGGCATAGGGTTGCATTCGCTTATAAATACCTTGGGTTTATGGACGGATTCTAGCAAGGCTAATTGGAGCATTATTGAAAGAGGGAATGATTATTTTATACTGAAGGTTATTTTTCAGGAATTGCCTGTAAATCAGATCTGGAAGGTTAAAATAGAAGATCAGCAGAAGATAAATCTACAGATAGATATGGAGGTTGAAGAAGACCTAAGGATTAATGAAATTCGTGTTATGGGTTTAATTAAGGATTATTATAAAAACTGGGTCTGTGATTATAAGCAGGGAGATTTTAGGCGTCTAGATAAAGAATTAAGCGATGTCTATTTGAGTAACCAGCCAGCTCATTTAATAGGAGTAAGATTTCCCGTAGGAAAGACAGGATTTTTAAATGCTTTTAGTTTTGATTGTAATGATTCAAATTGGCTTCCTATCATTCAAAATCCTCCTTCTTCGGTTAATGGGCGTCTGATTGGAGTAAGAAGTGTATTTTCTAAAGAAAAGACTCATTATCCTATAGGAAACTATCATATTATATCTATAGGTTTAGATTTATCTGAAGATGGGTCAGGTTTAGACATTAAAACAGAGCAACTGAGAAAGAATTTATTGGAAGATTATACTGCTATTAAGTTTGGCGACCAAAAGCGTAAAATAAGAGTTTTGCTTGTAAACCTTCCTTGGCAAAGAGACGGGAAGGAAGGGGTTCGTGCTGGTTCACGATGGCCACATATTAAAAATGAGGCCGAAGATAATTATTTACCTTTTCCTTTCTTTTTGGCTTACGCTACTGCTTTGTTACAAAAACACGATATCCAAGCTTCCATGATCGATGCCATTGCGCAAGGAGTCAATAAGGAAAAATTCCTGGAAATGGTTTTGTCGATGGAATTCGATTATCTCGTAGCTGAAACTTCTATTCCTTCATTTTATGATGACCTAGATTTACTCAGGAAAATGGCTTCGTTCGGAATGAACATAATCCTTTGTGGCCCTAATCACGAAATTTATCAACCTTTATTTTTACAAAACAATACTTTTATTCGTTTTGTTATATACGGTGAATACGAATTTACTTTGTTAGATCTAGTAGAATCCTTAAGAGATAAAAAGGATTTATCTGGGGTAAGAGGGTTAATCTATAAAGATAATGGGATAGTTAAGGTAAATCCCAAAAGAGAACCATTTGGTTTAGATCTACTTCCTTGGCCATATCGGGAAGGTTTACCAATGGATAAATACTTAGATGCTCCTGGAGATATGCCTTTGCCTAGCGTGCAGATGATGGCATCACGTGGTTGTCCTTTTAAATGCCAATTTTGTCTGTGGCCTCAGGTTATTTATCAGGGGCACCATTATCGGGTAAGGCAGATAAAGGATGTTGTAGATGAAATGCAGTATTTGGTTGAGAAAAAGGGTTTCAAGTCTGTTTATTTCGACGATGATACTTTTAATATCGGTAAAGAACGAATGCTAGCATTTTGCCGAGAGATAAAAAACCGGAAGTTGAATAAAATCAAATGGGCAATAATGGCTCGGCCTGATTTGATGGATGAAGAAATATTACAAAATATGAAAGCCGCTGGTTTATGGGCGATTAAATACGGAGTTGAATCATCTGTACAGAATTTAGTGGATCAAATAAATAAGAATATGGATCTAGAGAAAACCACTAGGATGGTTAAGCTCTCTATAAAAATGGGAATAAAAGTCCATCTTACTTTTACTTTTGGTCTTCCTGGGGAGACAAAGGAGACAATCCAACAAACAATCAACTACGTCAAGAATCTCAATCCTTACTCAGCACAGTTCTCTATTACTACCCCGTTTCCAGGAACAGACTATTATAAGACGATGGATGACAAAGGTTTGATTGTTTCAAAAGATTTATCTGATTATGATGGACATTTTAAGAGCGTGATTAAATTGAAGGATCTAAGCTCTACCCAGTTAGAGATGGGTAAAGAGATGGCAGTTGGCGTTTGGCAAGATCATTTAAGAAAAAGAGACTTATGGCACAATAGTATAATTAAATTTTATTCTCAATTAAGAGAAAAAGGATTATTTTATATAGTACATAAAAGTTTGGTTCATCTAAAGAGGAATATATTTGTTCATGATTCAATAAGGCCAGATTATAAAAACCCAAAAAGTTATGACGATATATTTAATAGCGCAACGTTAGGTCCTGCAGATATTTTATTGATTCAGAGCCCTCCTTGGGATATAACAATGCCTCCTTTAGGTATTGCTTATTTGTCTAGCTATCTGAAAAAGTGCGGATATAATGCCTGTATTTTCGACTTAAATATAGCTTTGTATAATTTAGTCGGAAATAATATCAAGCATCTTTGGGAGCAGAGGAATTATGGGGAGTGGGTTAAGGATGATTCTTTAGAAAGCGCATGCGGTAAATTGAAAGATTTAATAAAGGTTGTCTTTATTAAGTTATTAGGTAAATTAGACATCAAGTATATAGGACTTTCTGTAAATTTCGCAAGTATACCTACGGCAATAGTGATTCTTAGAACAATAAAATCGATAAAACCGGAAATAAAGATTATTCTGGGAGGATGGGGTTGCGTTAATGAGCATATGCGTGGTCTTTTCCCTAGTGAGTTAGTCGATATCTTTGTTGTGGGTGAAGGGGAGGCTACTCTTGTAGAGGTTTTAGAAGTTCTTAATGGTCGTAAGAATGAAGATGAAATATCCGGGGCTATATTTAATCATAAGTCCTTAACTAATTATAAACCTAGACTTCCGATTACGGATTTAGATAGCATTCCTTTCCCGACTTTTAAGGAATTTAACCTACAGCTTTATCAATCGCGTAATTTACCTTTATTTACAAGTAGAGGATGTATCAGCCAATGTAATTTTTGTAACGATTGGTCTATTTCTAAGCCTTACCGTTACCGTACTGCAAAATATGTATTCGAGGAAATAAAATATCACATAAAAAATCATCAGACAAAGACCTTCAGCTTTAAGGATTTATTATGCAATGGAAATATCAGTAATCTTAATTTACTTGCTGATCTAATTATTAAATCAGAAATAAAGATTGATTGGGATTCCCAGGCAATTCCTCGTAAAGAGATGACTTATGGATTCTTGTGTAAATTAAAACAAACAGGTTGTTCTACTTTAATTTACGGAATAGAGAGTTTTTCCAATAATGTCTTAAAGAGAATGGGTAAGATATTTACTAGTCAGATCGCTGAGCAGGTGATTAAGGATACATATAGGGCTGGAATTAAAAGTTGTATAAATATAATTGTTGGCTTTCCAGGAGAAACAGAAGAAGATTTCCAGGAAACACTTGGTGCCATAGAAAGAAACAGGCAGTATCTTGGTCAAATAGGAGCTATTAGCGTATGTTTAATAAATAATAATAGCGATCTAGAAAACAATTATCAGCGTTACAATCTAAAGTTATCGGAAAATGCCAAGATAAGAGCAAAAGAATGGGTGACTAGCGATAATCTAAATACTTATCAGATTAGACAAAATAGAGCAAAACAAATCCTATCTTTAGTTAATAAGATAGGATTAAAATATGAAACCTTAACCATATAAATATAACATGTCGAATCAAAAACCAGATGATTATTTACTAAATGATCTCAAAAGCGGTTTCCGGGCATCCAGGGGCCCTGAAATCGTACAGTTTGATATCACCAACAGATGCAATAATAATTGTTTATGCTGTTGGAATAGGTCTCCTTTATTGGGTGATCTTGATGAGCATAAAGTAAAGGAGAATAATGAGGAACTTAAATTTGAAGTTATAAAAAGAACACTGGAAGAATTAAAAGAAATGGGGACAAAAACTATTTTCTTAGCAGGAGGCGGTGAGCCGTTTGCGCATCCAGATATCATGCGGGTATTAAGGTGTATTAAGGAAAACAATATGCACGTTTTTATTAATACTAATTTCACTTTTATAAATAAAGAAATAGCAAAAGAGATAGTTGAGCTAAAGGTTGATCATATTCATGTAAGTCTTTTAGCTGGTACACCCAAGACTTATGTAGAGATTCATCCCAATAAGACAGAAAAAACATTTTATGAGATCGTAGATTTATTGGAGTATATTTCTCTACTTAAGGAACACGCAGGGCAGCATCTCTACGATCCTTTACCGCATATTAATTTATATTATGTTATATTCAACAAGAATTATAAAGAGATAGACAAGATGATTAGTTTGGCTATGAAAACTAAGGCGGATAGCGTTGAATTTGCGCCTCTTGATATTATCTCGGGTAAGACGGATTGTTTGTTGCTTAGCAAAAAAGAAACAGAATATGTGACAGAGGCCATCAAGAAGCAGTCTTTAAGGGTAGAGCAGTATAATATCTATGAATCAGTAAGAATAAATATTACCCAAATGGATAGTTTCTTAAAAAGGATTAATTCGGCAGAAGCTTCATTGGGTAGGTATGAATCGGAGGGGATTATAAATCAACCGTGTTATGCAGGCTGGACATTCGCTAGGGTTAAAGCTGATGGAAATGTTAATCCTTGTCTAAAGGCCCATAGAATATCCATAGGCAATATCCATGAAAAGTCTTTTGGAGAGATTTGGAATAGTCCTCAAGAGCAGCTGTTTAGGGAAAAGACATTTATCCATAATCCAAGCGATCCTTACTTCAGACTAATTGGGAATGATCCTAATATTGACTTTGGTTGTATTAAAAGTTGTGACAATATCCAGATAAATAAAGAAATGCATAGTAAATACGCTAAATTATTGGAGAGGCATGAAAAACAATCTTAAAATAAACAAAGAGATGCGTAGGGCATTGTTGATTAAGGGGGTGTTATCTTCTAGGTCAGCCTTTATGGGGCCTGAAGTATTACATATTGATTTAACTAATCAATGCAACTTTAATTGTATTGCTTGTTGGTGTAGGTCTCCTTTGTTAAATGATAAAGCTATGCCTGATTGGGAGAAGAAATTAAGCTTACCTTTGGATATCATAAAAGGGGTTATTGATGATTTAGCACAAATAGGTGGGCTTAAACAGGTGAAGTTAGTTGGTGGAGGGGAACCTTTTATGCATCCGGATATATTGGAAATAGTAGAATATATAAAGAGCAAAGATAGTGAAATCGAAATAGATATAAACACTAACTTTAGCCTTGTGAATAAGTCAGTTGCTGAGAAATTATTAAATCTCGGGGTAGATTCTCTAACAATAAGTATCTGGGCCGGAAGCGCCCCCGTTTATTCACTAGTGCATCCTAATCAGAAAAATGATACTTTTTATCGGATTAAGGATGTTATGCAGTTTATAGCCGAAAAAAAGAAAATAAGCGGTAGGCAAACACCAAGAGTCATAATTCATGATGTAGTTTTTAATTTGAATTATAAGGATTTGGAAAATATGATTGATTTTGCTTTAGATGTAGGAGCTGACTCTGTTCAAATTGTCCCCGTAGATCCTGTTAAAGACAGAACTGAAAGTCTACTATTGAGTGATGCCCAGAGGCAAGAGCTTTTGGATATTCTATATAGTATCAAGAAGCGTTATGAACCAAAGACATCTCGCTATATCTTGGGAGACAAAAGATCAATAGTATTATCTGATTTCGACAATTTTGTTCGACGTATCGAAAGATTAAATACTGCTAGTGGGGTATATGATGAAGAAGCTGTAGAAGAAATCCCTTGTTATGTAGGATGGTTATTCGCAAGAATTATGGCTACGGGTGATGTGGTGCCTTGTTGTAAAGGTCACAGGATGCCAATGGGTAATATTTATAAAAATAGATTTAAGGAAGTTTGGCTTTCTTCCGCCTATGATGAGTTTAGGTATAATGGTTTGAAACTTACAAAAGATCATCCATATTTTGCCAGAATTGGAAACAATGCACAGGCTAAAACAGGTTGTTATAATTGTGATAATCTCTGGCAGAATATTCCGATGCATAAGCTTATGAGCTTAAGGAACACGCTTTAAATATGATAAGAGGAATTTTTTCTCCTAAAAAGATTAAAGCATGGATTTTAAATTTAAGAGGCATAACTAGTCGACGTTATGCTTATAAGGGACCGGATGTCGTCCAAATTGATTGTACTGATAGATGCAACAGCAACTGTTTTGCTTGTTGGACACACTCTACATTAATAAAAAATAATAAAGATTCGGGTTTTAAGGATATTGATCCAGAGGTGTTGAAGAATTTCATAAGAGAAGTTAATAAATCAGGGACAAGGGAAATTTGTTTCTCTGGAGGGGGAGAGCCATTTATATATCCTTGGATATGGGAAATTCTAGATTTTACAGAAAGAATTGGGCTGCTTTTTCGTATAAATACAAATTTTACCTTAGTTAATAAGGAGAATATTAAGAAATTACTTTCATATGAGAGATTAGCTTCTTTGACCGTAAGTATCTGGGCGCCTGATGCGGATTTATATTCTAAGTTACACGGCAGAAGCGCAGAATGTTTTTATAATGTAAAAAACAATCTCATATTTCTTAATAATCTGAAAACCCCGAGACTTAATGTAGGAATCTATTCTGTCGTAACCAATATGAACTATCTTGCCTTAGAAGGATTAATGAACTTAGCCATAGAAACAGGATGCAATGGTGTAGAATTTGCTCTTGTTGATGCTATGCCAGGGTCTACTGATATTCTTTTGTTAAACAAAGATCAATTATGTCATTTAAAGAGTAATTTTTTTGGTTTAGCTAGTAAGGGTGACAAATTGTATAACAATGTTAGCATAATTAATAAAGATTTGTTTCTTAAGCGGATTCTTTCTCCTGGGGCTTCTTTTGGAGAATATGATATCTCTGTTGATCAAAAACCATGTTATTCAGGTTGGACATTCCTGAGAATTCGGGCAAACGGAGATGTAAACTCTTGCCTTAAATCTCATCGTATCCCTATCGGTAACATATATAAAGAGAGTTTCTTATCAATTTGGAACAATGGATTACAGCAAGAATTTAGGAAAGAATGTTTATCAATGCCTAGAGATAAGGAATATTTTAAGGCCATGGGCAATGGCAACGATGGGAAAATTGGCTGTAGGCGTTCTTGCGATAACGTTCTTATCAATGAGCACGCTTATAAGATTGCCAGATGTTTAATTAGGAACTAGGGTAATGAGAAAAACTAAAAAGCTAATCACGATATCGTTTCTTTTGTTAATAGCCATGTTTATGGATACTTTATTGTTTACTTTAAAGAAGCTAAAGGGAATTCGGTTCTTCCCGGGGGGATAGATTTGAATATTTTAATGATACATCCTCATGATTTATATTCTACTTCCGAACCTTGGACGGTGCGTATAAAAAACATAGCATGCCAGTTTAAGAAAAAAGGACATTCGGTTAAACTAGTCTATTTTCCTTTAAATAGCCATGATATAAACCGGGAATTTATAAGTAATGATATTGAAGTTATAGCTTTAGATAGAAGATTAGGCGTCGTTAGGCTTTTTCGTAACATTGCCAGAATAATTAAACTTTCTAAATGGAGCGACATAATACATTTTCAGAAATGTTATTATTATGTTTCGCTTCCGGCGTTAATTGCAGCCTTGCTTAACAATAAACCAGTTCATTATGATTGGGACGATTGGGAGACCAAGATATTTTATTATTCGAATGCCTCTCAGTTTATTGTGGGCGAGTTTATAAACGTCTTTGAGAAATTGATACCAAAGATGGCAGATACAATTTCGGTTTCTAGTGGATACTTGCGTAATATTTGTTTGTCAGCAGGTATACCAAATGAAAATGTCTTTCCAGCTCATGTGGGTGCTGATCTAGAAGAATTTCGTCCAAACTCAAATTTAGCCGATAAGGTTAAAGAGAAATACAGAATTACTGGCCAGCTTGTTTTATATGTCGGGCAGCTACATGGCGGACAATACGCTGAGCTTTTTGTAAAAGCAGCGAACAGCATTATCAAAGAGGGCAAGTGGGATGTTCGTTTTATGATCGTAGGAGACGGTTACAGACTAGACGAGCTAAAACGTTTGGCTTCAGAGTTAAATGTAGGGAAAAATTTTATTTTTGCCGGATTTATTCCACATAAAGATGTTCCTTCATATATTAATGCTGCGGATATCTGTGTGGCTTGCTTTGAAGATAATGCTATAACCAGATGCAAGAGTCCTCTTAAAATCGCGGAATATTTAGCTTGTGGTAAGGCAATAGTCGCTAGTAATGTGGGTGAAGTGCGTAATATGGCAGGAGGGGTCGGGGTGTTAACTATTCCTGGCGAAGTGGATTCGTTAGCGGATGGGATAAAGATGTTATTAGAAGATAAAGAATTAAGGGTTAGGTTGGGTGAATTTGCAAGAATAAGGGCTGAGAACAAGTATAATTGGTCAGTTACTGCAGAAAATATTCTAAAAGCGTATGAAAAAACAGTTAAATGCAGCTTTGGCGGAGATGAATTCCCGCAAGACAAGGAGATGGCAGAGATGGTAAAATCAGCAGGAAATGCTAAATCAGAACAGGGATTTAATATTCTTACGGTAAGAGTTTCTTCAGTCACTAGCCATTCTGGCGGTCCTTATACAATTGAGTATAGGATTAAGAAGTTTCTTGGCGAACGTTCTGGAGCCTTCACAATAGACCCTCGTTGTACTTTTTATAAAGACGACAAAGTGCCTAAAATGATAGGTATAGTAAAGCCCGGTGACAAAATTGAAGCAACTTATCTCGTGCATGCAGGTATTAAAGTAGCATTCAATATTATCGTTAAGCCTAAATAATCTTCTTAACTGAGAATTTTAGATATGGGCAAAGTAATATTCATTAACCCTGCGTTGAGCATGAAAGAAAGATATGGGATTTTAGCTCAAGCAGGAGGGACTGAGCCACCTTTTGGTTTATGTTATTTAGCCTCCGCTATGATTAAGGATGGGCATTCTGCTTATATCATAGATGCGCAAGCTTTAAATAAAGATTGCCAGGAAACAGTTGATTTGGTCTTAAAGGAAAAGCCGAATTACGCGGCAATTACGGCTGTAACCGCGTCTATTTATAGTGCGGCTGAGATTGCTAGAAAAATAAAAGACTCAAATTCTGAAATAACAACAATTATTGGTGGGCCGCATCTTAGCTCTTTACCTTTGGAAACTATGAAGGTTTTTCCGGAGTTTGATATAGGTGTATTTGGTGAAGGGGAAGAGACCTTAAGCGCGTTGTTGGATTGTCTTGATAAAAATAAAAGTTTAGAAGCAGTAAATGGTTTAGTTGTCCGTAGGGACAATGATATATTCATGACAGATAAGAGAAATCTCATTAGAGATCTCGATGTATTAGCTACACCCTCCTTTGAATTATTACCCGATATTACCCGATATTATAGCGTTCCCGCACAGAGCGTAGATAGATTACCGGCAATTTCATTAGTAACTTCTCGAGGATGTATGGGTCAATGCATTTTTTGCGACAGAAGTATCTTTGGAAATTATTGCCGGGCCCATAGCGCAGAGTATGTTATGTCTTTAATTAAGAAGCTATACCATGAATATGGGATAAGAAGTTTTATGTTTGAGGATGATAACTTTACATTCTTTAAGCAGAGACTCTCAAGATTAATACAGTTACTCAATAAGGAAAAATTGGATTTGACTTGGTCTTGTACCGCCAGAGTTGATACGGTTGATGCAAATATTCTCAAAGAAATGAGAAATTCCGGTTGTTGGCAGGTACTATATGGCATAGAAAGCGGTTCGCAAAGAATATTAGATTTTCTTGATAAGAATACTAAATTAAGCCAGATTGAAGATGCATTGAGGATGGCTAAGAACGCAGGGATTAATACCAAGGGCTTTTTTATTTTAGGAAATCCGCTTGAGACAAAAGAAAGTATGGAGGAAACAATTCGTTTTATAAAAAAAGCAGATTTAGATGATATTAGCCTTACTTTTTTTACTCCTTATCCTGGTTCAGAAATATATTCTAGTATTGATAATTATGGTCAGTTCGATAGGGACTGGAAGAAGACAGGCCAATTTCAGATAACATTTTTGCCACATGGCATTACGAAAAAAGAATTATTGTCTTATTCACAGCGGGCGTATCTTTCTTTTTATCTACGGACAAAGACTTTTATTTCGTATCTTAGGAGGGTAAATAATTTCTCCCAATTTAAAGTTATATTCTTAAGTTGTATAGCCTTAATAAGGTATATATTTACAAACAAAAACTATTCAAATGAGGCAGATAATAATTAATGCAGATGATTTTGGGTTGACCGAAGGAATAAATCGCGGGATAGTTAAAGCCTATTCTGATGGTATACTTACTAGCGCCAGTCTGCTTCCTAATGGCCCGAAATTTAATGATGCAGTGGCTTTATCTAGAGAAAATCCAGGTTTAGGGGTCGGCGTACACTTAAATATCTTCCGAGGAAAGCCAATTCTAGGTAAAAGCGAGGTTTCGAGTCTGATAGATAAAAACGGTTATTTTATATCAAGCCCGGGATATTTTTTTCTAAAAAGCATGTTGAATAGAGTTAAACCGGATGAGATTGAAAATGAATTTAGGGCCCAAATTAGCAGGGTAATCTCTGCAGGCATCTTACCTTCACATCTTGATACGGAGAAACATATACATGTTTTTCCTTTTATTTATAAAATCTTATTTAATTTGGCCACTGAGTTTAAAATAGGGAAGGTGCGCTGTTTAGAGCCAGGCAGATATTTTAAACAACTCCTAAATATACGTAGGTTAACTCTTTATTTATTACTTTTATCTACCAGAGGGAGAAGGAAGAATATAGATCATAAAGGAATTCTGACACCAAAATGCATTTACGGTTTGCTTGATGGTGGAAATATGTTTCAAGATAAGTATAGAAAGATATTCAATACCTGCGAAGGCAATGTAGAGATCGTTTGCCATCCTGGATATACCTATGATATCTCAGAAAATATAAACTTAGAAATGGGTAATTTTTATATTAATCGGTATAGGGAAAAGGAGCTAGAGGCTTTATTGAGTAAAGATTTAAAAGATCTTGCTAATAATCTAGGAATTAAATTTATTACTTATAGGGGGTTAAATTAAAATGCAAACATATATTAAGAAACATGTATATATCTCAGTTATCATTCCTTTTTTTAACGAAGAAGGCAATATCGATGAGCTATATCAACGCCTAACCAGCGTTTTAAGAAACTCAGGCAAAACATATGAACTTGTTTTCATTGATGATGGAAGTAAGGATAATACTTTCCGTAAACTAAGTGTTTTATATGATAATGATCAATATGTGCGGGTAATTAAATTGGGTAGAAATTATGGTCAGTCTATTGCTTTGGCTGCTGGATTTGATCATGCATGCGGGGAGATTATAATCTCTATGGATGGCGATTTACAGCATAATCCTGAAGAAATACCTGATTTTGTTAAACAGATTGAAAATGGCTACGAAGTAGTAAGTGGGTGGAGGCAGAAAAGAAAAGATAATTTTTTAACACGGAGATTACCATCTTTAATAGCAAATCGACTCATTGCTAAGATTTCAGGGGTAAAGCTCCATGATTTTGGTACAACCTTTAAGGCCTATCGTAGGGAAATAATCCAGAATGTAAGGCTATATGGAGAGCTGCATCGTTTTATTCCGGTTTTAATCAGTTATACTGGTGCTTCTATGATCGAAATTCCCATTAAAAGTGACTTAAGAGTTAAAGGTAAGTCAAATTATGGCTTATCTAGGGTATTTAAAGTTATTCTTGATATAATCGCTGTAAACTTTATAACAAAATATATTACTAAGCCTCTGTACATTTTTGGTTTGATAGGGCTAATTTTTCTAGGGACAGGGTTTTTGACTATTCTCTGCCTCACTATCGGTTGGTTATTTTTTGGTTTGAACATGGTAGAAAACCGCGGACTTCTTCTATTAAGTATTCTTTGTATAATAACGAGTGTACAATTCATAACTTCAGGCTTAGTTGCTGAAATAATCTCTCGAATTTATTATGAATCTCAGAACAAAAGGCCTTATTTTGTTAAAGAACTAAAAACCAGGAAAGGGGTCGATTAAGATGAATGGTATCTGGGGGATAAGAGAATTGAGTAAAGAGGCAGTCGTAAACAAGGAAGTGCTAGTTACGATGCGTAAAAGAGTACAAATAAAAGAGAAATACCAAGATGGCAATTTTTTAATGGGTAATACAGGATTTGGTTATTGGCTGACTGATGCTGTTGGTTTTGATTCTAATTATTTTCCTTTTTGCAATGAAGATAGCACAGTTTATGCATTTAGCGCAGGTACAATTTATAACTGTTCGGAATTGAGAAGTGATTTAGAAAAAAATGGCCATAAATTTCATACCGCTATAGACGCAGAGGTGGTAGTGCATCTGTATGAGGAGTTTGGAGAAGAATTTGCTGCCAAGCTATATGGAAACTTTGTTATTGTTCTTTGGGATAAAACTAAAGGATCGTTAATTCTATCTCGAGATCAGCTAGGGGTAAGACCACTGTATTACACAGTGGTTAATAATAAGCTTATATTTGCTTCGGAGATTAAATTAATCCTTGCGCATCCGGATGTTCGTGCTCAAGTCGACCCTTTCGCCCTGTCAGAATATTTTACTTTTGAGTATGTCCCAGGTCCTAAAACTATTTATGCGAGAATTAATAAGCTATTACCAGCGCAATTACTAATCTGTAAGGACGAAAAGATAGAGCTTAAGAAATACTGGCAAATACATTATCAGGAAAGTGAACTTAATGAAGACGAAATATGTCGTCAGATTATCACTAGACTTAAAGAATCTATAAAATATTGTTTGGGAGGTAGTAGGATAAAAGGAGTACTCTTGAGCGGGGGGATAGATTCAAGTACCCTTGTGGCGTTAATGCGAGATTTAGGATGTGAAGGCATAAATACTTTTTCTGCAATTTTTAAAGAGAAGGCATTCAATGAATCGTCAAGCGCCTCTTTAGTGGCAAAGTATTTTAATACTAAACATCATCAGATATTAATTGAGCCAAAAGTAATATTGGATTCTTTGGCAGCAGAGATCTATGGGCAGTTTGATGAACCTTTAGCAGATGCTTCAGTTATGCCTACCTATCTAGTTGCTAATCTTGCCAGAAAAGAGGGAATGGATGTTTGTATTTCTGGAGATGGTGGAGATGAGCTATTTGGTGGTTATGATACTTATGCGGCTTTACGTTTCTTAAAGTACGCATCTAATCTACCTCCTTTATTAAAGAGCACATTTAACAGAATAATAGATTTGTTGCCTTCATATAATTACCGCGGGATAAATTTTAAGATAAAGAAATTTAAAGAAGGAATAGATTTGCCACCGGAGTTAGCTTATTATGCTTGGTGGGGAGCTTATTCGTCTAGGGAGCAAAAAAAACTGTTTACCGAAGAAATGAACAATGCTTTAGGGGTATATGATTCTTTCCGGGTTATTTATCAGTATTTGTCGGAATGCAACGGTTGGGATTTGCTAAATAAGGTGTTCTATATGGATTTGAAGTTTAATCTCCCTGATGGCTCGCTGAGGAAGTCTGAGAGGGTTGCTACAATAAACTCCCTAGAGGGAAGACCACCATTTTTATATCCCTCGTTAGTTGAATTATCATCTTCCATTCCACATCATCTTAAGGTGAGGGGTTTGACTAAAAAATATATATTTAAAAAGTCCATTAAACCTTATTTACCGGCTAAGATTATAAATGTTCCTAAAAAAGGATTTGATATACCTCTTGAAGATTGGATAAGAAAAGATTTGAGAAATTTCGTAATCGATTCTTTATCTAAGGATATAATAAAAAAGCAGGGATTTTTAGATTATGCTTATATTGAGAGATTATTAAAAGAACATTTTAGCGGAAAAATAAATCACCGTCAGAAGATATGGCCGATAGTTGTATTCACGTCTTGGTATAGAGCAGCATTCGATTAAATAAATGTCTCCTAAAGGAATCATAAATAAGACTTACCAGCTATATGGAAAAGCGAGCTTTTTCACCAAAGCATATATTAGAATAAAATTCAAAATACACCCTCTGATAAAACTAGAATCTTATGTGCCTGAGTCGGGAAAGATTCTTGATTTAGGCTGCGGAATTGGGATCTTTTCTAATCTTATGCAATTAGCTTCACCAGATAGGGCTATTCAGGGGATCGATATTGATAATGAAAAAATATTTTTAGCGCAAAGTACTTTAGGTAATAGGAGAAATATATCTTTTGATCTAAATTCCATTCAAAATATGAGTGGTGTTGGCTACGATACAATTGTTATTAGCGACATCCTTTACTTAATTCCTTTTGCTCAGCAAGAGATAATCTTGAAGAGATATTTTGACGAGCTTCCTCAGGGTGGCTTGCTCTTAATCAAAGAAGTTGATAAACGACCTTTATGGAAATACGTTTTAAATTTACTTCAAGAAACATTTGCAGTAAATATCTTAAAATTCACAAAAGGGAGTAAATTATTTTTCCGTAGTAGCATTGAATATAGGGAATTGCTTCGTAGCATTGGGTATAAGATTGAGATTTTACCGTTAGACCAAGGGTATATTTATCCACATATAGTTTATATCTGCAGAAAATAATACAGGAAGAAGTTATGAAAATAAGAAACAAACAAATTCTAATTATTCTCCTAATTTTTGTTTTTCATAGTATTAATAATTATATCTGGTTGAGGCTTGACCATAAACCTGTTTTTGATGATCAAGCTTTTCATCTATTAGGCGGTTTACAGATTACGGACATGTTAAGTAGTTTTCATCACGGGGGATTAAGCAAAATAATTGGTTTTCACATCGTGCATTTCTACCCGCCGTTATTTCATTTTTGTATGGCAATTTTTAACATTTTATTTGGTAAATCTTTGGTATCTTCGATTATGGCTAATACTATTTTCTTGGCAATTCTTTATGGTTCCCTATATTATATTGGCAAAAAATTGGGGAATAAGAACATAGGAGTATTGAGCATTTTTATTGTTTCAATGTATCCTTTCATTTTTGGTCTTTCTCGATCTTCGCTGCCAGATTTTGCTTTAACGGCGATGGTCACGCTTAGTTTATGCTGTCTTTTTTATACAGATTATTTTACAAAAAGATTGTTTTCGTTATTATTTGGTATTTCTTTTGGTTTAGGGATGCTGACCAAGCAGGTATTTATTTTCTTCATTATAACCCCGCTTATTTGTGTAGTTTGGGAGCTTTTCTCAAAAAGAGAAATGGACAAGTCTAGAGCGAGTAACTTATTTATTTCATTTTTAATAGCTTTTTTACTAAGTGGATATTGGTACGTTTCAAACTTAATGATTGTTTTGCCAAATTATATACGTGCTGGATATCATGATGCGGTTATGTTTGGTTCTGTTCGGTTGTTCTCGTTAAGTTCTTTAAGTTATTATCTCTATCAGTTGGCGGCCAATCAAATGTCATTCTTTTTCTGTATTATTTTTCTAGTGGGAGCTATGAAATTATTCCGGACCAAAGCGAAAATGAAATTCCTTTTATTTCTTTCGATTGTTGGAGTTTATTTAATTTTTACATTTTTGATTAAGACCAAGGAGCCTAAAAGTACTGTGCCATATTTACCGATTTTTGCCATAATTTCTTCTGCGGGTATATTAAGCGTAAAGCCTACAAGATTAAGATTATTTTTTATTACTTTTCTAATTATTTTTGGCCTATATCAGTATTTTATTATTTCCTATACTTCCACGCCTAACAATAGAAGCAAGATCCCTTTCAGAAATCTTTTTTTCTCCCAAGGTTATCTCGATCCGATTATAAGTTATCATCATTTTCCTTCGCAGGATAATTGTGGAGTCAATGAGGTATTGTTATTGATTAAAAGACAAGAAAAAGATGGAAAGAAAATATGCGGAGTATCTGGGCAAGATGCTGCACTGATGAGAAAGAAAGGTACCCCCTGGAGAATTAATTATATAACCACTAATTACTATACCATTGAATATTATTGCAGGCTAAGCGGATTAACTTCAACCATTGTCAACTTAGATAAGGAAAGCCTTAGTAAACCTTGGTGGGAAGTTGATGATTTTTCACCGGACACCTTGATTCTGGTTGATGCTTTAGAGAAGCAGGTCCCGGAATATATCGTTCAAAGATATCGATTATTCAGAATCATTGTTTTATCCGATAAAAGTATTTCTTATGCTTATACCAAAAATGATAATTAATTAACAATGAAGGTACTTTTTTTAACGCGAGAAGATCGTCGTTTATCCGGTGCAAGGATAAGGTGTTATGGGTTGGCTAATGAATTAACCAAATACGGGATAGACTCTGAGGTTTTTTCATTTGCACAACAGTTGGGTGCTAAGTGCGGTGAGAAAGAATTAGAAATGGGTTTAGGCCAAAAGATAAAATACAATATAAAAGCATTCCATGATTTAAGAGGTAAAATTGACCCTGATACAGTAATTTTTATGCAGAGGCTAAATTATCATACGCTTGCTCCATTTCTCATTTCTTGGTTAGGAAAAGTAAAGTTTATTTTTGATTGTGATGATTGGAATATTCGGGAAGACCCTGTTTATCGTTTAGGGTTTTACCCCAGTTCAAAAATGGAGTACTTAACTAGAAAATTAGCTAGATATTCAAATGTTTGTATCGCTGCTAGCTCTTTCCTTAAAGAATACCTATCAAGATTTAGTAAAAAAGTTTATTATTTACCAACAGGGGTTGATACCCGGATATTCAGTCCAATTCCCGAAAACAAAAATAGTTCAAAAATAATATTTTCTTGGATAGGTACGGCATATCATTTAGAGATGGGGGAAAACTTAAGGTTTATTTTGGATGTTTTTTCTTCCCTCTCGGAGAAATATAACAATATATTTCTAAGTCTTGCCGGGGAGGGCAGGTATTTTAGTAAAGTAATAAGCCAGTTCAGTACTTTTAGGTTTAAGGATAGGGTTATAAATGAAGGTTGGATATCGCCGGAGCTAATTCCGGCATATCTTTCAAAAATAGATATTGGTCTTTTGCCTTTGATTCAGAATACAAAGTTCAATTTAGCGAAATCTCCAACCAAACTTTTTGAATATATGTCTATGGCTAAGCCAACTGTTTCTAGCAGTATCGGAGAGGCGGCAAGAATTGTCCACAACAATGAAAACGGATTTTTGGCAAGAAATAAAGAAGAATTTATAGAGAAAATGGAGAGGTTAATTCTTAATCCTGCTTTGCGGACTAAACTGGGGCTCCAGGCGCGCAGGAGCGTTAAAGAGAATTATTCTTTATCTTTTTTAGGCAGGCAACTTTATGAAATCATAAGGTCAATTTAATGTCAGAGATTTCGGTTATAATCTTAACTTTTAATAGCAGGGAATATATCGAGCCATGCTTAGTTTCGTTATTTAATCAGGGACAGGATGATGTTGAAGTAATCGTAATCGACAATGGCTCAGAAGACAATACTATAGATCTTATAAAATCTAACTATCCTCAAGCTAAGTTAATTGCAAACAGGGAAAATGTAGGAGCTTCTAAGGCTAAGAATCAGGGGATTGAAGCTTCTAGTGCCAGATGGATTTTAACTTTGGACTGTGATGTTGTTTTGGAAGATGGTTTTATTAAGAAGGCCAAGGATCTTATAAATAATTCAAAGGATTCGATTGGATTGATTCAGCCAATGATCCTTTCTCGGGATAAAAAAAGTATATATTCCTGCGGTATACGTTATTCTTGGCTGGAAAGGTTCCATGATATCGGAAAAGGAAGATTCGATACAATAGAATTTAATACCACTAAGCTTATTTTTGGTGCTTGTTGCGCTGCAGCTTTATATAGAAGAAAAACGTTAGAAGATCTTAAAGATGATCACGGATATTTTGACGAAAGATTTTTCTTTCTTTTTGAAGATGCTGATCTTTCATGGAGAGCGCAGAAAAAAGGTTGGTTTTGTTTATATTATCCTGAACTGAAATGCTTTCATCATGGAAATAGTTCATCTACAGACAAAAACACTAGGCATTACCTTAGCTTATTAAACCGACAGATGATGATATTAAAGAATCAGAATTTCATAAAAACACTTTTTAAGTCTCCGTTGTATTTGATTTATGATTTGCCAAGATTTCTGGTTTTAGCTATTAAATTCAGATTTAAATTTCCCAAATTTCGAATAAAATGTGCATAAGCGTAGTTATTGTAACCATCGGAGCAAAAGATTATCTCAAATCCTGCTTAAGTTCTCTTTTGGTGCAAACTTGCTTTATTTCCGAAATCATCGTTATTGATAATTCACTTAATCCTAATCTTATTTCTGAAATTAACACTGTATATCCTTCGGTTAAATTTCTTGCGAGTAAAGAGAATTTATTTTATGCTGCGGGAATGAACGAAGGGATAAGATTAAGTAAAGGAAAATTTATCCTATGTCTTAATGATGATGTAATCTTGGACAAGAATTTTATTTTAGAGGCGCTAAAGGGTTTCGGGATAAATAAAAACATCGGAATGGTCAGTGGTAAGTTGTTGCGTCGGGATAAGAAGACTTTTGACAGCACAGGTTTATTCTTAAGCGTGTGGCGCACAGCTAAAGAAAGAGGTTACGGCAAGATTGATTTAGGGCAATATGAGAAAAATGGCTACATTTTTGGAGTAAGTGGTTCAGTTGCTTTCTTCCGCAGGCAGATGTTAGAGGACATTAAGAATGATGGTGATTACTTCGATTCTAGTTTTGGTATGTTTTATGAAGATCTTGATCTTGCTTGGCGCGCGAATGTAATTGGCTGGAAGGGGTATTATATCTCTAGCGCGATAGCTTATCATGTGCGCGGTGGATCGTTTCGTCCTGATTCTGGCATTGACAAGGCCACCGCACGTAAATATTTAAATGACCAGTTGCTCTATGATTTGATTAAAAACCGTTATTTGACCATATTAAAGAATGAAACTCTTTTTAGTTTTCTCCTCTATTTTATTCCTATATCAATCTATGATTTGTGCGTCTGGATCCATGTTATATTTTTCCGGCCGAGAGTTATCAAATTGTTTTTTAATCGAAAAGTGAAGAAATCTAAATAATTATCATGTTAGTTAAGTTTTCATTAGTGATCCCAACTTATAACGAAAAAGCTAATCTGCCAGAATTATACGAGAAATTGGTTAGCGTATTAGATTCTTTATCTTTTGACTATGAAATTATTATTGTCGATGATGATAGCCCGGATATGACCTGGAGTATCGCGGAAGATTTAGCAAAACAGGATAAAAGAGTAAAGGTGATTCGACGAAGACATCAGAGAGGGCTAGCTTCTGCTGTATTGAGTGGTTGGGCTTCTTCCCGGGGAGAAATTCTTGGAGTTATCGATGCTGACATGCAGCATCCTCCGGAAATCATTAGCAATATGCTTAAGATGATTTTATATGATAATAAAATTGATATTGTAATTGCAAGTAGATATGTTAAGGGGGGCAGGGTTCTAAATCAAAGCTGTTGGCAGGTAATTAAATCACGATTGGCCTTTCTCTTAGGTAGGTTGCTTATTCCAAAAATATTTAAATCAGTTAAGGACCCGCTATCTGGCTATTTTATATTACGCAGAGAAATAGTAGAAGCTAAGCAGCTTTCACCTATTGGCTATAAAGTGCTACTTGAGGTTTTAGCGAAGTGTTCATATAAAAATATCCTTGAGATTCCTTTTATTTTTACTCAAAGAAGAAAAGGTCGTAGTAAGGCGAATTGGGTGCAATATTTTATATCTTTATTGCATTTTGTTAAATTAAGATTATTAGGTAATATTTGGTAATCTTAATTTAAGCTTTTATCTTCTTTTCTGTGTTTCTTATAGGCTGCGGTGGCAGAAACATCTGCAAATATATCTCAGTAAAGCTTAACATTTAGATAGAATAATTCGTTGACAACATATGCATAAGTTTTATAATATTTTTTAGCGACGAGTATTAGTAAATATGTTAGGCAGGTTTTTGTACCTTTGTTTATTCTTGAGTCTAATTACTCTTTTAAAAGGAGGAGGGAAATGCAGAAAAAGATATTAATTATACTGGCATTGTTGATATGTTTATCTTTGCCAATTTTTGCTTCTGCTGAGACCATTCTGCTTAAATCCGGTAAGACCATAGAAGGTAAGTTAATCGAAAAGACAAATGAGTATATAAAAATTGACTTTCAAGGAATCGTGTTGACATATTTCTTTGATGAAATAGAGAGTGTTGATGGACAAAAATATTCAGTTGTTTCGCCAAAGATAGATTCTGTAGCAGAGCCTAAAGTAAATGTAATATCCCAGGATTCTGAACAGTTGAATATTCTCCCAGAGAATATTGAGCAGGATGATATCAAGGTTGTAACTTCAGTAGCCGATGCTCCTTTAAAGAAAACTCCCCAGCAAGCAAAGCCGGCTTTACGGCAAACTAAAAAATACGTTACTCAACCAAAAGATCAAGCAAGTAAAGCTTTATTGCCCATGGGAGCAACTGTGGGGATATTGGGCACTTTTCTTGTTTTTATTATGGTTATTTTACTGATATCCTATATTTATACTTCAATCTGTCTTCAGCTAATAGCTAAAAAGACAGCCCAGGAACCTTCTTGGTTGGCATGGGTTCCTATTGCTAATCTTTTTTTAAGTTGCAAAATAGCCGGACTTAGTTATTTATGGTTATTTATAATGTTTGCGGCATTAATCCCGGTAATTGGATCATTTTGCATTGCTGCTTTTTCTGGTTATTTATGGTATAGAATTGCCGTTGCTTTAAATAAGCCGGGTTGGCTAGGAGCTCTTATTATTATACCAGTAGTAAATTTTGTAATTATGGGGTATTTGGCTTTTTCGAAAGACTAAGGTTAACAAAGATGATGAATGATGGAGGTTAATATGCCTAATATTTTAAACGAAGATGAGCGGAACCTGAAGTTAATAGTAATATTCCATTATATTGTAGCTGGTCTTATAGCATTATTTTCCAGTTTCTTTATTATACATCTTGCTATTGGAATTGTTGCTATAATTTCTCCTCAAACGTTAAAGGGGAGCAATGGCGCAATACCACCTCCATTTTTTGGTTGGCTTTTTGCGTTGATGGGAGTATTTTTTGTTTTATTAGGATGGGGATTCGCAATATGCCTTATAACTGCGGGAAGGTTTTTGGCTCGCAGAAAAAAATACCTATTCTGTTTGGTTATGGCCGCAATAAGTTGCATGTTTGCGCCTTTTGGAACAATACTAGGTGTTTTTACAATCATTATGCTTCAGCGCCCAGCTATAAAGGAGCAATTTAGCTGATACTATTATTTTTTTCTGCATGGGCTGAACTTAACTGTTCGGCCCTTTTATTTTCTCAATGTTCTACCATTTTAAAGAGGAAGTGGTATAATTAAAAGCGAGAGGGAGATAAGATGGGGAAATTTATATTTTTATTATTTTGTTTAATTCTATCTGGTTGTGCAACTACTGCAAAATACGAAGCCAAGTTAAATACTTGGATAGGTGTAAACGAAGATTCTTTAATTGCTTCTTGGGGAGTCCCAGATAAGGAATATCATTTAAGTGATGGTAAAAAAGCAATTGAGTTTGTGAATAAAAATATTGTTCAAACGGGAGGATATACATATACTATGCCACAAACAACCTATCAGTCTGGGACAATAGGAAATCAGTCTTATAGCGGAACATCTACCACCTATGTAACAGAGGTAGAGCCAATTCGTAAGTATAAATTATCATGTAATACAAGTTTCATTATAAATAAAAATGGAAAAGTAGAAAGTTGGCAGCATAAAGGTAATAATTGCGTTTCTAAATAGAACTAGCTATATTAGTAAAGATAATTAATGGTTAGGGCTGGAGGGGCAGGTATGAAAAAATGCCCATTTTGTGCCGAAGAAATACAGGATGAAGCAATATTGTGCAGGTCCATCGGCTTTGCCCTTGGTTTGGTTCAATCCACGCTTTAGCCAGAAAATAAAGGTAACCGTGGCTACAATATTATGAGGTTATCTTTCAGAACAATTTTTAACTATAGCAGATAGCGTCACTAAGGATTCGAGAAATTCATAATATTATAATTACAAGGAGGCGTAAAA
>ORJL010350057.1_pt1 | contig 24438 bp, 15 predicted proteins | sample 1779941 | NCBI WGS metagenome assembly ORJL01 (sample SAMEA104232317, study PRJEB22302) | groundwater metagenome | biome: forest; feature: aquifer; material: groundwater | place: USA | collected 2011-08-07 | depth 5.8 m
GCAACTGTTCAGGTCGTTTTTGTGTCCGAATATAGTAGCCATGTGCGACATCTGTTGGAGGGCGGTTTTCCTGCGGGATTTGCGGGCGGTTTTACGGTCGTGAAGATTTCTGAAGATAGTACGGGACTCCAAATCTTTCTTGGTCCATATTCGCGTCCGTGTTCGAACATGGCATTATTCAAGGTCGCTCCATCGGCGAGGCGGAACTCTCGCAAGTGCGCGCCTTGCTGAGCGAGCACCCCGATTGGAGCCGCCGCAAAGTGAGCGAGCATCTGGCTGCGACATGGAACTGGCGCAACCCGGCTGGGCAGCTCAAAGACATGGCGGCGCGGACTTTCCTGCTCAAGATCGAGCGGCGTGGCTGGATTCAACTGCCTGCGCGGCGGAGCGTCCCGGGCAATCGCATGCGCCTCAAACACCTTCCCGCTCTGCCGGATGCGTGCCCATCCATCGCGACCTCCCTGAGCGATCTGACCGCCTGGGCTATGTGACCAACAATACCCGTCTGCTTCTGCCTGGGTAAAGGTGCCGCACTTGGCCAGCCATCTGTTGGGGCGCGTAGCCCGGCGCCTCTCCGAGGATTGGCGGCGCAAGTATGGCCATCCCATCTATCTGTTGGAAACCTTTGTCGATACCAGCCGCTTCCAGGGCGCCTGCTACCGGGCCGCCAACTGGATCCATGTCGGTCAAACGACCGGACGCACCCGGCAGAACCAGACCATGATTCCCCAAGCGCCCCCCAAAGCCGTCTGGCTTTGTCCATTGCGCCCGGATTTCCGCCAGGCCCTATGCGCGTCCTAACCCGCCGGGAAGAACTCTTGCTCCTGGCCCGTCGCCAGCCGGAGGTGGTGGTGGACCAACTCTTGGCGAGCGAACAAGAGGTGAAGGAGTTGCTAGCCAAGATCGGCAAGCTCGAGGACCAAAAAGCCCTCAACAGCACCAACAGCAGCAAGCCCCCGTCCAGCGACGGGCTGGCCAAACCGGCCCCCAGGAGTCTGCGCCAGAAAACCGGACGCAAGCCCGGCGGCCAGCCCGGTCATCCCGGGCACACCCTGGAGCAGGTCAAAAAGCCCGACCACACCCAGGTGCATCGGTTGTATCTTTGTCCGTGCGGGCGTTGCGGCGGCGTATTGCTGCTGGGCCAGCCCGTCCTGGATTGCGAACGCCGCCAGGTGTTTGACCTGCCGCCCTTGCGCTTGGAGGTGACCGAGCACCTGTTGCGCGAATTGAAGTTCCTGGCCGAGGAAGACCACCAGGCCTGGGCCACCCACCTGAGGGAGTTCCTGATCGAGTGGAAAAACAATCCCATAACTCCGTTGGGCTTGGACGAAAAGACATTCAAACGGGCGCACGCCCGCTACAAGGCCATCGTGATCGAGGGCCGCCGGATCCATCCCCGCCGCCAGCCGGGCCAGGGGCGCGCCAAGCAATGCAAGGCGGCCAACATGCTCGACCGCTTGGAAGATTACGATCTGTGCGTACTGGCCTTTCTGATCGATCCCGACGTGCCTTTCACCAACAACCAAGGCGAGCAGGACATCCGCATGATCAAGGTCAAACTCAAGATCTCGGGCTGCTTCCGCACCTTCTTTGGCGCGCAGGTCTTCGCCCGAATTCGCGGCTATCTCTCCACTTGCCGCAAACAGGGCCGCAACCTCTGGGAGGCCTGCTACCAGTTGGTGATTGGCAAGCCCTTCATGCCCAACCTGCCGACTGCCAACTCCTGACTTACGAACCCTCGGGCGCCAGGTGCCACGCCGATCTCGACGCAGATTCCGCTCCAACACTCTGCTTCCACGTAGCGGGCAGCGCGGGATCAGCTATGCATGCGCGCTTCGGGGACCTGAACAGTCACCGGCCAGATAACCCGGAAACCATAGGGACGCTGAGACCAGGCCGATCCAGTAGACAGGGACTGGGCGCGCCGACCCCGCCCGCCGCCAAGCGAGGCCCGCGCCCAGCAGAGCGGCGGTGATCGTCATGCCCGCAAGGAATTCGAGGAGCAGTTTCACTTCAAAGTCCGGGTCCGACAATTAATGTACCACGAGCGGTTCGTCTATCAAAATAGCCGAATAAAGACCGAAAAGGAGTTGCGCAGACTTGCGAAGAGACGTCGGCGGAAGCACCTTGCGCTTGCGATGGAACGTAGTTACTACGCTTCGCTCATCCGTCTGCATCGGGTAGGGGAAAGCGACGCCACCCAAACCGCCAGGTTATTCTTTTACTTGCGTCACCTCCAACGGCAGGTCCAACGGGCCGTCATGCTGGGTCATCACGCCCGCAAAGACTCTCAATCCAGCCGACCGGGCCAGGCGCTGCGGGGTTCCAGGGAGCTCCACGCTTGGGGCGATTCCAACCTCTGCATGCGCCGCAAAGGTTCCCAACTGACTCTGTCCACCGAGCATCGCGCCGCACCATCTCGGGATCATATTCCGCTCCAGCTCACCGAATCAGGCTCCGTCGTGGCTGTGAAGGTAGTGGACCGCGCTCCAGTTGAGCCTGAGGCTCGTCTCACCCCGACGCAACCGGTGCGCCAGGTGCTGGCCTGAGTTCGGGAACCGATCCCGCTTCAGGGGCTGCAAAAACTCTGTTGCGTTCGCACCGCCAAGGTCTGCTCCGCTCTGGCCGAACTGACCGCACAAGGCGAAGTCATCCGGGAGCCCCAAGGCTTCCAACTCAAACTCCCGTTGCCCATTTCCCCCCCTATAGACCCTAAAGGAAACGGAAACGGGAAATCGCCGCTGCCCACTCCACCTGAGAACCTCAGGCTTTGCTTCAGCGGAGGATAGGGCGCTGCGGGGACGCAGCCCGAGCGCCGACTAGAGCCGCAAGCAGCAGCAGGGCTTGGCGGCCTTCACTATGAAGGCCGTTCCGGCCCCATCCTTCTGCTGGAGCAGAAAAAAAGCGACAAATCCACGTCACCCCCAACTCTAAATCCGGACGAGTTGTCCAACCTTGCCCTTGCGCCTAAGGGCCGCGACTGCTAAGTAACGGGAGTTCGACCCATGCGTGCCCGGCGGCCATACGGTAGTTGGCGCCGGCCGTATTGGGCAGTCTTGGCGTCAGTCCTATGAGCGCGATACACCGAAAATGGCATGCGTCCTGCGTACTCGCCTGGCTGATGCTCACCTCCCCTTCCGCTCAGGCATGCACCATATTCGTGCTTTCAGACGCGGGTCGCGTGCTGTTCTGCAATAATGAAGACTGCAACAATTCCCATACCCGAGTGTGGTTCGTTCCTACTGGGAAGGACCGGCTTGGCTGCGCTTATGTGGGGCTTCGGAATCAGTGGGCCCAAGGAGGAATGAACACTCAGGGACTGGCATTTGATGGTGTTGCCGGGATAACCCTGAATGGCATTGCGGACGCGGCTCCAGTCACTCCGCAGTCGAAGATGAGGAGAGTTCGAGGTAATCCATCTGAAAGAATGTTGGAAAGTTGTCGCAGTGTGGAGGAAGCGATTGCTTTTTACCAAAGCCATGAAGAGCCGACGTTCTCTTACGCAACGATCCTGGTTGCTGATCGTTACAGCGCCTTTGCCGTCATCGGAGCAAAAGGCGGACGCTTACACGTCGTGAAGGGGAAGGGATGCGCTGCCTGGGGCTGGAACGGAGAGATCGCCTCCAAGTTGATCAGCGTGAATTCTGCGGTAGTTATAACCAACGCCGCCAAGATCCTCGATGCGGCCAGGAGTCAGGGAGATTACGCCACGAGATACTCGAACATCTTTGATCTACGAACTGGCGAGATCGCCCTGTTCGACTTATCGAAGACTCCGACGGCGACCGCTTTGAGTTTGACCGAAGAACTTGGAAAAGGGCGTCACTTTTACGATATGCCCCAAATTCAAGGGCAATTGAAGGAAAAGCCCAGACGGCTCAGCCGCCTCAGAGAATGGGCCAAGAATCTCTACTGTTGGTTTCACCTGAATCGTTGATCCAGGCCTCCTGATCAGCTTTTGCCAATTATCGCGGGGCCGAGCACAGCCGTTTTCCGTTGTGCGTTGGGAACTGCGTGGCCTGAATCTATCATTTTCCCAGCGACTTAGAGCACGACATATCGTGCTTACGCTCATTAGCGTGATTATCCGTCCCACAAAGAGGCCTCCAGCGTGGGGCTTAAAGACATGCAGATTCCCGAAAATGTCCGCAAATGTGAACGACCGATCGATTCCGATCGCCGAGAATCCACCGAGAATATCAAGACTCGCTTGTTTGCCTATGACCGCACAGGCACGGAGGGGAGGGGTTGCATGGACTGGTTCACGGGCTTCTGACCGGAAAAGATGGAATCTCGAACTTCGGCTTTCGTGGGAGTGGGGCTCGGGTGTAGGTTATAGGCGATGAACGATTCAATCGGCACGCTGCTATGGACCTGACGACGTTGGGCTGGAATGCGGACCTCACCCGGCAGTTCGCGCCCCACCAGGCCAAAGGTCTGGTTCCGGCTCGCGTGGCGGTGGAGGATAAGCACTCTTTCCGCGTCTGGACCGCTGATGCGGAACTTCCCGCGCGAGTCACCGGCAAGTGCATCCACGAAGCCCGCGGGTGCAATTCAAAACTTCCCAAGGTCGGGGATTGGGTTGCCGTAAAACTCGTTCCCAACGAGGAGAAGGCCATGATTCAGGCCATCCTTCCACGACGCACCCAACTCTGCCGCAAGATGACCGGCCGCGCAACCACTGAGCATATCCTCGCCACGAATATCGACACGGCGTTCATGGTGGCCGCAGCGGACGCGACCTTCAACGCGGCCCGCCTGGAGCAGATGCTGGTCATGGCCCATGAAAGCGGGGCACGCCCGGTTGTCCTTCTGAACAAGATCGATTTGTGCGCCGACCTTGACGCAAAACTCGCGGACGCCACTCGTGTGGCCGGCGGCGCTTTAGTGCTCGCGGCTTGTGCTCTCACAGGGCAAGGCGTGAAGAAATTGGCGCAACTGATCAAGCCCGGCGACACGGCCGTGTTCATCGGCACCTCGGGTGTCGGCAAGTCGAGCCTCATCAACCGCCTCTATGGAGAAGAGATTATAAGGGTATCAATACGGTGGATATGTGCGACAATGGGCTATGGGTTTTCCATCGTGAATATTTCATCCGCCATTTTTGATTGCAGCGCGCCGGATCTGGAGTCGTGTCCGGACGAGTCGCTGCCGGAGTTCGCCTTCATCGGCCGCTCGAACGTCGGCAAGTCCTCGCTGCTGAACATGCTCGCGGGCGAGCAGGGATTGGCCCGCGTCTCGCCCACCCCGGGGTTCACCAGGCTCATTAACGTCTTCACGATGAACAAATGTTGGCGGCTGGTGGATCTGCCGGGATACGGCTTCGCCCACGGCGCGCGGAAGGACAGGGTCCGGCTCAGCCAAACCGTGACCGATTACCTGGAGAATCGCACGAACCTCTGCCTGGTCTTTGCGTTAATCGAGTCCGGTCTGGCGCCGCAAGAAATTGATCTCGAGTTCGTGGAATGGCTCGTGCGCCACGCCGTGCCGTTCGTCATCGTCTTCACCAAGACCGACAAGGTATGCGCCGTCACGGCGCAGACGAACATCGCGGCCTTTACAGATCGCATTTCGGCGTGGTTCGAAAAGCCGCCGGCGGTGTTCACCTGTTCAGCGGCGACTCGCCAGGGCCGTCAAGAGTTGCTCGGGGTAATCGACGAGGAGATGACCGCAATAGAAGCCGCGTCAATTCGGGCACGGGTACCTACCGAAAGCTCACCAAACCTAAGCCTGGAGGCGCGCTTTCGGGAAAACCGAAAACGGCGTCCCGACCTCAACCGCCCTTGGTGAGGTCATCGCTGGTACAACTCACCGGGAACATCGCTGCGGACAAAGTCAGCGTTTTTCCCTCTGGCGGCTCCGGTATTCCAAGAATGCCGCCGGGAAATTGTAGGTTCGTCCTTCCTGAAGGACTTGAACGAATCCGGCAACCTCCGGCGTGGCCCCAGGCCCGCCAATGCAGAGCCGTCTGCCATCGGCCGTCTTGAGGTAGGCGGCGCAGGGCTGCTTCTGTTCAACAATGGCTTTGAAGGGGGGCGAGAGCGGGAGTTGATCGTCGGAGAGAAAGGTGTAGCGATCCTCTGGCGGTTGCCGCTGAAAACACGAAACGTCCGTGACCCCGCGCTCGTTGTAGTAATCCGGCCAGTCGGCGCGGACAAATATCCAGTCCCCCTTGGACTTGAGCACATCGAACACTTTCGGCTCTTTCCTCATCCATCCAGCCTCTTGCGATGGGGTGAAAACGATTCTTCGTTCCGCGAGCTTCCACGTCCCGGCCCCAGAGGCATCCCCCTTGTTTTTGAGGCAACTGCTGCCCTTGGCCCAGTAGGTGCCGTTGGAGTTCAGGGTGAGGACGACCCGGTAGGCATTGCCGTCGTGGCAGCAGTAGGTGCCAGCGACCGCTGCCGTGCTGGCGGGCGTCTCCGGGATTCCCTTTTGAGTATCTGCGCCGCTCGAAGGCAGGAACACTCCATCCAAGAGCAACGCGAGGGCGGTGCCGACGAGAATGCGTCCAGCGCCCGTACTCTGTGCGATGCCGTTCATCGAGTATTTCATACGTCATTAGACGGCGAATGACGATCAAACGCTCCGGCCAACAAAGCCGATTCCCCAAAATGGCCGCCGTTGGTAAAACTGGAAAGACATCATCCCGAAGGGATTGCGCCTCACCTGCCGTTCGGCGAAGAGTTGAATGGCAAGAAACCTCACGATCCGCCGGACACCCAGTTCACGACTTACACCTGGGTGTATGAATGGCCACCCCTCTGACTGCCCAGGTCGCGCCGCTGTGCATGGCCGGGTTGCTCTGCCTCGGGTGCGGGATTGTGCTTGCTGCCTCACCCAACCAGGAGAGGTCCTTGCTGATCAGCAATTCTGTCATCTTGGCATGGTGAATGTTCTTCATCGCGACTGGCCGGCATTCAAAACCGTGCTGTCCAGCCAGTTGACAAACCTCCGCTGTGTTGTCGTAACTCATCAGGAAATCCCCCCGGCATGCGGCCATCGCCGCGAACAGGCGGGCATGGTCAATCTGCCACACGGTGTAGAGGCGTTTCGCCGCCAGCGTATAGGGAGGGTCAATGTAGAAAGCGGCCTCCGCATCGGCTTGATGTTCGGCAATGAGCGCGAAACCATCCCCTTCGATGAACGTCAATCGGTCTTTTTGAAGGTTAATCTCACGGATGCGGCGAGAGAGAGTCTCGGGATACCACCGTGACTTTAGCCCACGTCCGTTTTCACCCGTTTTCACCAACCCCGCGCCGTTCGCCAGGATACCGCCTCGCTGCACGCGGTTCCGCAAAATCGTCTGGAATGCCTTTTCGCGCAGTCCCGAGGGTTCTCGGCGAAGAACAGCAGCGACGTTCTCCGTGGTAAGATCGAAGCTCAGAATCTGCTTTGCGAGCCATTCTGCTTGACCGTTCAGGACGACTCGCCAAACGGCGGCAACGCTCGCGTCAGCTTCGGTGAAGATCACGTGCCTTGCCAGGCGCTCGAATGCTGCCGTCAGGCTCACTATCGCCCCACCAGCAAACGGTTCAATGAGCCTAGCGGGTGGAGTTGGCTTGCTCTTGAGCCAGTCCCGGATGTACGGCCCCTAGAGCCGGAACAGCCCGTCCGACTTCTCCAGCTCTACCTTACGCGCTGGGGTGTACTGGATCGCAGGTCCTTCTTGAGGTCCCAGCGAAAGGAATACCGCCCCACCTCGGAAGCCCACTTGGTGTAGATGTCCAGCCGGTCGTCGAACGAAGGGCCTTCCAACTTGTTCAGCGCTGTCACTAAGGCCTCGATGCTGCCGCAGATCTCCTGCGTTGCGTCCTTTAGCTCTACCAACCGGCTTTCGCGACTGCTCGGCAGGCTGGCCGTATCGTCGCTTTTGACCTGCGCAATCCGTTCCGTGCTCAGCCGCGCCCGCTCCGTTTCGTACTGCCCGGATGCTTTCTCGAGGCATGCGCGGAAGCTTGTCCCTTTTGCCGTGTGAAGGCAGTCGAGAACCTCCCGGGCCACTTGGGCGCGTCCGACAACGATGGCTAGCAGCAGCAGCACCGCGCGGTACTCGCCCTGCTCGCGGTCGATGAAGGTCAGGAAGTTTTCCTCCAGCGTCGCCGCACGCACGCGCAGGAGCCGATAGATATTGACAAAGCGCTTCGCGAGACGGGGCGTTTCAATGAAGCGAAACAGCGCCTGGATGAACTTCTCCTCATAGTCGCGCAGCATCATCGCCTCGATCCGCTTGTGGGTCTCTTCCTGCTCCAACTTTCGAGCTTCCGACTCTTCCTGTTCCCGCCGCTCCCGCTCCATCTGCCGCTGCTCCTCTTGCCCTTCGAGCTGCTTTTTCCCGGGTCCCACCGATTTCTGATCGAGCTCCAGGGGAACCTCCTTCCCGGGCGTCGCGGGCGCGGGGTCCGGTCCGGGTCCATGCGGTTTCGTCGCCTCCGCCTTCGCCGCCGCCCTCATTTGCGGCGTCGTGACTATGTCAACCACGAGCTTGCGATAGCCGCCCTCGTCCATCAAGGGGAGCGTGAACGGGATCTGGAAGATCTTCTCGAGGTAGTTGTGGGCGTTGAACCGGTGCATCGGTTCCTCGGCTGGGGATCCGTCCGCCACGGCTTTGCGAGGATTATAAGCCTCGTTCAGCGAACGCTCCAGCCAACGAGCATCCACTGCCACAACGACGACGAAGAGATCAAACGCCAGGATCAAGTGGACCGCTTGGAGCACTTCAACGACTCGCTCCGGTGGACAACGGTCGAGGTCGTCGATGTAGAGGATGATGCGTTCGATCGGGCGCGCATCCCGCGAATGTTCATCCGACGGGGCGGCTTCGCCTACGTCGCCTGGACCGTGCTTCCGCCAGTCCCGGAGCAGCGCGCCCAGCTTCTCGAAGTCCTGCCGGATTACCGAGATCAGGCCGAGTCGGTCTAGGTAGCGCGAGTCTCGGACACGCCCCTCGAGGAAGTCATAGACCAGGCCACCCGCGTTGATGCGCTGTATCTCGGCCTGCGCCTCGGCGATCTGGCGGTCTGCCTCCTCGACGCGGCGCTGCTCAGTGGCAATTTCCGCGTCGCACTTCTCAAGGTTCGCCTTGAGATCTTGCTCCTCCTTCGTGGCGACGGAGAGCTGGATGCGTGGCTTGCCAAGTTCTACCTGGATCCTTTCCAGGTAGCCCATCGCGGATGAAATCGCTTTGAGGTTCCTGGTCGCCCAAATGGCCGCCCCGCCAACGATCGTCATCAGTTGCAGCAGGGGAGCAAGCAGCCTCGCGCCGGTCTTCTCCAGGACGCCAAGGCTCGACTCGATGCGCTCCAGAATCCAGGGCCAACAAACGACAAGTGCCAGCAGCAGGCCCAACACCCCGCCGGAAATCCAAACCCGGTTTCCTGTGAACGCGGCTGAAAACGCTGCCGCCAACCCGGCGCCCCTCCGTGTGAGATCGCGCATGGCGTCATGGACTCGCCGCACTTCCTCGGCGCTGTTGATCGCGGTGGTGAGACCGAGTCGTTTCGCGGTGCGCTGGGCCTTGTCCTTTAGTTCGGCAACATTCGGCCAGTTGCCTTGCTCGGGCTTGGTGGGATCGGGCTTAACCCTGAGGACCGCTTCCCAGACGCGTTTGAGGCGATGCGACTCGCAGTTTGCCGCCATACGCACACGCTCCGCCTGCTTGTTCTCGAGTTCTCTCGCTGCCGTTCGCCGTTCGGTCTGGGCCGTCTGGATCGCAGCGGCGGCCTCTCCCCGCTCCCGTTGGCTGGAGCGGATGCGGCGGCGGATGCGGCGGCGGGTATCCTCCACACTGTCGTTTGGACCCCGCAGTTCCTCCGACAGACCATCGAAGACATGCGACGCGAGGCTCGCCCAGAGGTCGGAGTCCACGTAGTGCCAGGCATTGAACTCGATTTGCGCGGCTCGCGACACGAAGTCGGAATCGCGCTCAGCCCGGGCGCCCTTCCCGGCGATGGAGGCGACGGTTTCCTGCATGAGACGCATGAAAAAGGTCTTGCCGACCCCCCAGTCGCCGAGGAGTCCGATCGCGAATGGCGGCTGGACGTCCCCTGCGACCAAGAGCGTAGCGAAGATCTTCGCTTGCGTTGCCGCCTCCAGGCTGTCGTGCTTGCTCGGTTGGTAAGCGCTCAGGTCGCCGATGACCGGGACGGCGTCGCTATCGACCCACGCCAGCGGCACAATTGTCTGGGTGGTGACCTCCCTCCAGACTGCTTCCAGCCGTTTTGCCAGTTCCTTCGGAATCTCGATACCGCCCGACTGCGCATTCCAAAGATCTGCTTCCCCGGTCCTCGCAATCAACTTGTCCAACCGCAGGACGGGCGTCTCCCCCAAGGTATGCCAATCGACGAGAACCCGATTGTACGTCTGGCCCTGCTTACGTTTGTCGTCGTCCCAATGTGGCTCGGTCGTGACGCCACTGTTGATCTCACCAGCTCCGACCAATCCCCGCGGTTCCGCGCCTTGGCGCATGAGAAACACCCGGTCACCAACCGAGACCGAAGTCCTATTTCCCGTGCTCCAACCGAGTTCGGCCCGGCCACGCGTCTTGACCTCCTCGGCTTTCTCCTTGAATCTCAGGAACGGGAAACCATCGGGGTTCCACGTCAGCAGATAAGTGGATGGGTTGCTTGCCGGCCGAAATGTCCGTTCATTCACCTTTTTCCAGAACTCAAAGTCAGCCGGGATCTTCTGCTCCATAAATCCCAAATACTCGAAAGCCCAACGAGGACGCGCGAATCCCCAACCGTGGAGTTCCTTCTCGTGAAATCCCGGCATGAAGATGACAGCTCCCATCATGTGGCGCAGCCCAACCCACGAGCGCCCCTGTTCCTCGCTAAACCTCTTTGCCCGTTCGATCCAATCCAGCGCGGACGCGGTTGCGGTCCGGCTGCCCCCCGGATACAAGCTGTCTATATCGACCGGCTGCACCGCCAGGCGCTGAATGCCAGCCGCTCCTCCCGTGAACTGCTCGTAGCTGAGAATCGCGGCGACATCCACACCCACCTTTGAAATGTAACTGTCAAACCATGCTGAAATCCCGTGCTTGCCGTAGGCAAATGCGAGCAGCAGGGCGCCGAGGCTGTAGTGGAACGTTTCCGGCGTCTGCTTGTTGATGAGCGCGGCATGGTCGAGCAGTTCGCTGAGCTCTGCGGTCGGGGTCAGTACAACCGATCGCTGGGATTCGCCCTGAATCGTTATAGGGCTTCGTTGACGAGGTGTGGGTGCTTGGTTTTCGTTGCTCATAAACGGGACACCCATAAAGGGGCTGTCACTTTGTCACTGTTTGTGCACATCGTGCCTGACTCTCCACTCCTTTCACTTTCCGATTCTGCGCATCAGCCCGCAGAGCGAGGCCCACTGGAACGAGCTCAGACAGGCGATTGTTAGCGCCGTGAGGAAGTAGTCCACCAGCCACCAGCCGACGAACAGGCGCGGGCGGTAGAGCGTCACCAGCAGAAACGCGGTCCAGTGTTCGAGAATCGCAGTCCTCTCACTAATAGTTAGTGTACCTACGCCTCTCCAACACCTTTCCGTCGGGCGCCGCTACCTCGCGCCAGAAAGCCTTTGGAATCGGCGTGCCATCCGCTGTCAATGGGGGATTGACCGTGTAAACCGGCTCGATTGTTACCGTGACGTAGCTATAGCGAGCTTTCCCCGATGCGTCTGGAGTTATGTAGTTAACCGTGCGCTGCTCCGCTGCGCGCCATAGTGAGCCTTTGCCGCGGTTGAGGTCTTTCGACATGGGTACCACGTTGGTCCACTGGTCGGCGGCGCGCTCCGCGTCCCGATCGCCTTTAAAGGCTTCCCGTTGTGCAACGTGCCCTCGCTCGAGCTCCATCCCAGGCCGTTGATAGCTCTTGCCGGTCGGCTGGGGCGCGTTGGTCGATATGTCTTTCGTGAAGCTACGCTCGGTAAGGGCCTTCGCGCTCGTGGCCTCCGGGTGGACTACGTATGTCACACGAGTCAGCAGCCCGTCCTTAAACCTCAGGCGCAGTTGCGCCCCGCCGAGCTCAGCCGCGTTGAACTCGTGAAAATGCGCTCCCGTTCGTTCCCCGGTGCCCGCGATCGTCGGCGCCGCCTCGCGAGGCTGCAGGGCGCGCGGCTTGCCCCACCGCGTCTTGTACCAGGGCGTCTTGCCGGTGTGGATTTCCAGTCCGCCGGTTCCCGCTCCGTGCGACTCCTTTGCAGTCCCCGCCATTGTCCGGCTTTCGCCCGGCGTGAGGCCGCCTTCCCGCAGGCTGAAATACTCCCTGAGATCCTCCATCATCCAGCGATATTCGCGACTATTCGGATCCACGTACGTGGTTCGTTCGCCGTACGTCTTGGCGTATTCGGTGACGCTGGAGAAGGCACGCTGCACTCGGGTGCCATCCGGGCGGACGTACTCGATGGACAGGCTGTATGGTTCCGGTGTGACGCTATACGCGGCCCGGCCTCGTGATCCGTCGGGAAGAGGGTACTCGACAAACTCGGTGATTGGTTTTCCAGCTTTCAGTGCCGCGACGGACAAGGTGTCCACGTCAGCCGGAGCGGGCATTCGATAGGTGAGCACATTCTTGGGGTTGGGGTGGTAGTGTAGGACGGTTTCCCAGTTACCGCCGACGGGTCCGCGGACAGAGAGTTGATCTCCAACTCGTACCGCGTAGCTGCCGTCATCGACGTTCCGATAGAGAGCGACCTCGCGCGAGTTACCCGTCCGCTGTAGATGTTGCTCGTAGATTGCATAGGCTTTCTGTGCCGTGGGCGCGCGCTCGGGCAAAGGCCCGACGAGGGGTTCCACGGGGCCAGACACTCTCATTTCTCCACGCATCATCTGGGCGGTCCAACCCTCGTGCAACAGTCTGTGATAGGAGCGCGTTCCCGGCTCGGCAAAGCGCCTGCCAGTCTGTGTGATGGCGGTCGGCTCGGGGGTTGCGGGGGGAATGGGTGGGCGCCTCGGGGCAGCGCCTGCCATGGTTGCGAGGGGAGCCTCAGCAGGTTGAGCCGTGCCGCCCGCCTGTACTCGGGTGCGCCCCGCCCGGTGGATAATCAGGAACAGAGCACCGTCGGTTATGGCCCGGAAAAGGGCGTCGGCCAACTGCTTCTGATCCCCGCTGGCCGCTGCGACCTGAATCTTGCCCAGGTGGATTCCGCCCACGATTCCGATCTGTACCGTGCCGAAGCCACGCGAGACTCGAGTCAGCAGGCTGGCCCTCCCGACGCCGCGGACGGCGACCGTTCCGGTGCTTGCTACCCCGGCTGTCAGGAGAGCGGCCGCGATGTCCATGAGACTCATGGCGGTCTCGAGGTCCCACTCGAACTCGCCGTGCTCGATTCGATCCGCCAGGCTGAAGGTGGCTGCGGCGCCGGCCAGCAGACCGGAAACATACATGGCCGGAACCGCCACTTCGGCTTGGCCGGCGAGGCCTGCTACAACGCCGAGCGCTAACGAGGCCACCGAAAGCCCGCGCAGGACGTCATCAATGACCATCCCTCCATCGGTGGGATATGTCATCACCATGGGAAGATCGCTCGTGAGACCGAGGATGCTGGTGGGCGTCCTCGTGATCTGAAAGCGGATCTGTCCATTCGGATAGGGTGCGTGGTCGGCGAAACCCTCCAGCAGTTTGCACAGGGCCTCCATCGGCCGGTCTGCGTAGGCCGTATCTTCATGAGCTTTCTTCAGCGTGAAATCCCAAATCTTGAGGTAGTAGCCGCGATCTTCCCGACCATATTTCGGATCGTTGCCGTAGTAAAGGATCAGGGGGATGGAGACAGGCTGATCTTCCTTGGAGACATAGACGGCCTTCAGCGGAATCATCTCCGCGCCCTTTGCCTTTCCGATGCGCTCCTCGATCGCCCGGATCTGAGCGTCAATCTGCTTGCTCTGGTCGGAGCCGGGTGCGAGCTTGTCACGGCGTCGGCGAAGGGAATCGAGGAGCGTGGCGTTGCCACGGCCCCATTCGAGATCTCGCGAGAACTCGAAGCTCGTCTTCTCCTCAAGTGTCATCACCACCTGGGAGTGGCTGGCGTAAAGCTCTTTTCCTCTCTCACGATCCAGAATGACTGCACAGACGATGATGAAGGTCCCGGGCGTGTCGAACGTGATCTCCCAGCTCGTATCGAGGTTGAAACTCGGCTGAGCCCAGGAAAGAAAACCGCGGGGACCGGGCTTGAGATCCCTGGCGCGCCGTTCCCGCACCGCCAACTCATCCGCCTCCATCCACCAAACCAGGCGAACGCCCATGAATGCGCTCCGGGGCCAGAACAGCGTGTACCTGACTTTGTTGCCGGGAACCGCCGTCGCCGCCTCAGGCTCGGCGGCTATGTAAGGCTCGGTTCCCCCGGCCTGCAACTCGCCCCTGCGCACGGCTGCCGCCACAAAGAAGGGCCTGTAGGCATCAACGACAGAACCGGGATCGACGAGGAAGTCCGTGCCGGGCGGGTACCAGAGGTTAGTACCGAGACCTGCGACCGTAGATCGATTGAAAACACGGAGGGCTTCCGAGCCGCGCTTGTCGTCGCCGTAGATCTCGCGGGCCACCTCGGCAAGCGTCAACGGCTGTAGCAGCCGAACCATGCCCTCGGCGGGGCGCAGTTGGAGCAGACCCAAGCGTTCCGCCGGCCCTCCGGCCTCCATTTCGCGAATCCGAACTTGCGCCGCCCGCAACTGGCCGAGAGCGCGCGCCGGAGCGTCGCCGAAGACCTGAAAGCGCCGTGTCAGACCGCGTGCGGCCACCGCCGCCTGCATGTAGGCAAAGTGCCAAGGGTTCTGGTGCTGACGAAGCAGCCCGACCGCTCGCCACTGCTCGGAGTCCGGGATCTTCTCTGCCGCGAGCAGATTCAGCAGGTCGGCCGAGTCCCGCGCCACCCAGCCCACCAGTGAAACCTGATCGAGGATGAACGGCACGAGGTCTCCTTCGAAGACAGGCTCGACGACAGACCCGAGCAGTACCTGATCGCAGAAGGTCTGCGTACCGAGTGCGGTCAGGACACGCCTGCGCGCCTGCTTATAGGCGCGCTCAGTTTCGAGGTCCGCTTCAGGGGCGGACTGGAACTGCGCCTTCGCTGCCGATGTTGTTGCGGTTGCCTGCCCAGTCTTCGCCGTGGCTGGGCGCATGGCCGGGCCAGCGGCTTTCTGCTCCTCTGCGGACGCCTCAGTTGTGGCTGGCTGAGGCACCGCGGCACGGTGTGCCGCTTCCACGTTCAGCCACACCGCGAGAACGTACAGGCCTGCCTGGTAGATACCGTTCTCGGCCACATTGTCAACCGCCTGTTGAAACTGCGGAAGCGCCGCCTTCTCGAGCTGCTCTATGTGACGCCGCATCAAACCAGTGGCCTCGGGCTCACATTCCGCTTCCGCCCTTTCCGGCTTGCAGTACAGCACGCTGGCGGGCGCCCATCCGGTGGCTTGCTGGACAACGTGAGTCGATTCGTGCGCGAGCAGTGCGAGATCGTTTGGACTTTGATTGCGCCCCAGCCAGATATGATTGCGATGGGTAAAGGCTTTAGCGTTTAGCTGAGCGGCGGTTGCATTCGCCGCTGGACTGGTGTGGACGCGCACGGAGCTTAGGTCCGCTCCCAGCAGCGGTTCGACTCGGCTTCGAATCTCGTCGCTCAGGAGACTGCCGCTGTCAGATACTCGCAGCCTCGAAAGCGCTTCGCCGCACGCGCTCGGCGCAGCCTCCGGGGCAGCCTGTCTTCGAACGAGCTCCGCCACAGCATCGGCTTCCTGCTCGAACGCGTCGCCAGGCTGGTTCACCACCAGCTTGGCTTGAACGGCTGTCAGTTGCTCATCATCCAGCGCCTCCCTATCTGGTTTGCGCTGGATAAGAGGGATCGCGGCCACCCCCAGGGCCTGCCGCTCAAGGAACAGGGGCACCCCAACCGCGCCGCCCAGCGCCGAGGCTCCCGCCGCCTCCGATGCGGACTTCGCCGCCGGGAGGGGAGTTGCCTTCCGGTGGAAGGGCTTGGCTAGGGTGGCGTCAGGCATTGCGGCAGCGTCCGAAGACCCTTTCTCCGCATCATTATTTGACCCGCAGTCTGGATTCTGCCTCGGCCAGCGCGGCTTTCAGCCGACGGTTTTCGAGAGTTAGCGCGACGTACTCTTCCGTCAACGCGGCGTACCTATCTCGCAACTGAGCCACGTCCGGGACTGAGGTCGCCGTCGCTCTTGCCGAGCGTCCCGCTTGACGAACAACCGCTCGGGCAACTCCATCAACTTTGACAGTTGCGACTGGCACGGCGGCCTCGGTCTGGCGTGGCGCCAGGGGCTGCAACTCGGGTTTGGCTCTGGTCAAGGGCGAGGGCGGCTGGAAGGGCTGGCTGACTCGCTTGGGTGGCGTGAAATCGTCCATTTTGCCCTCCGTCTGCACGACCACCTCAACTACCTTTCCGTGTTTGTCCAACTGCTGTTTCGTCCGCAGCGCGAGATCCAGTTGTTCTTCGCAATAGGAGAGCGCTTGCTGAATCTGTCTCCTGGCTTCGGAAGGAAGTGTCCCTTCGGTCAGGTGAAGGTAGGCAAAGAGGTGTTCGGCTGCTGGCCGGTAGTCGTTGTCGGCATAATGTCGCTTCCCTTTTTCGTAATGCTCGTCGGCGACCTCGGCGGTGATCGGATCGTTGCCGCACAGGACAGCAATGGCCAGACAGGTGCAGGCTCGTACGATTGAGATGGTGGCAATGCTTCGCGCCATGATGTGATCCTTTCTCTCTATGGCAGTCGCGGTTTTTCAGTGTTGGTCTTGGGCTCGCCCGATCGTTCCGCGCTGGTCGAGATCTCCCGCTGCGTGATCTTGGTTTCAAAAGGCTTGTCCTTGAGTATCCCCACACCGATCAACACGGCAGCCATCAGGATGAAGAACAGGCCGGGCGACGCGCTTGCCAGGTCGGCCTTGGCGCCCTTGAAGCCCGACTGAAACTTGAACTCCCCCTGGACGCCCTTGATCAGCAAATCGTGACCCAACTTCGCGATGAGATAGCCGACAAACAAGACCGCCAGCTTGAAGATGAGCAACGGCACGACTGTGACAACGTGATACCAGATCGCTCTTTCGAATCCTTCCATATGAACGGTTTTAGGCTGGAGCAATAAATGGTGTTCAGGGCAGGCGCCCCAAGGCTGGGGCAAAAGATCAACCCGCCGGCACCGGTTCGAGGCTCAACTTGTTCAGTGTTCCAACATCAATAGTGGTTCTGCAAATCAACGGGCACTTGCCGGCCCAGCTTCCGCAATTCTGCGGCCACGCCCGTGAGAACATCAGCGTAGGCGATGGCGCGGGATTGCTCGTGGGCCAGCACGGCCGCCGCGAACACGGCGTTGCGGATGTGGCCGCCACTCACATCCACCAGGGCGGCCAGTTGGTTCAGTTCGAGCGGAGCCAGGCCGTGATGAAGGCCGAGATGCGACCGCCATAGGGCGCGGCGTTCCTCGGGGCCGGGCAGCGGGAACTCTACCACGAAGTCCAGCCGGCGTGCGAAGGCGGAGTCGAATCGAGCCTTGCTGTTGCTGGTCAGGATCGTGATGCCGTCGAAATTCTCGATGCGCTGGAGCAGGTAGTTGGTCTGGGCATTGGCGAAACGGTCGTTCGAGTCCTTGATATCCGTACGCTTGCCAAACATCGAGTCCGCTTCATCGAAGAGGAGAACGACCTCGGCCTGTTCGGCACGCGCCAGGAGTTGGGCGAGGTTCTTCTCCGTCTCCCCGATGTACTTGCTGGTCACAGCGGCCAAGTCCACACGATAGAGAGGCAATCCGAGTTTCGTCGCGAGCCAGCCGACCGCGAGAGTCTTCCCCGTGCCTGAGGCGCCGGCGAACAAGGCGCGCACGCCCGGACGATACCGCGCCCTCGCCGAAGCCCCCAAGCCTTGCGCCAGCTCGTCGCGCGACCGGCAACGGAGGAGCAGCAGGCGCAACTCCGCCATCAGTTCCGGAGTGGTGACCAACGCCTCGTCGGGGACCTCCGCGCGCAACGGCTCGGCCAGGGATTCGAGTCCGCTGCCTTCGCCGCTCCACGACGCGGCGATGATGTCGGCGCGCTCGATCCTCGATCGGTGGTCCAGGGCGGCATGGTGCCGGGCCAACCGGCTCAGATGGGCAATGCGTCCCGTGCCGTGCCGGTGATCCCGCGCCAAGCGCTCGGAAAGCGCGTCATCATTCAGTGCCGCCTGCCACAAAAGAAGGCGCTCTTGACGCGGAGGCACCGGCAGCGTCCACGTGAGGGCTGGGCCGGTTGCGCCATCCACACTGCCGTCCGGCCCGCACACCACTAGCACCGGCCCACGATACCCCGCCAGCCTGGGCAACATGCGGCGTTCGTCCGGAGCGAGCTCGAAACAGAACACCGGCAACCATTGGCGCAGGACCAGCAGCGGCCCCAGGCCCGCCGTCATGTCGGTCTGCACGAAGAGCGGACGCCGCCTCAGGGCCCGCGCAATCGCCCGTGCAACCGCGCGGCCTTCGGCGGGTGAACCCGTCCGCGCGACCAGCGTGGCGGATGCCGTCGCCAGTAATCCTTGGGCGTGGTTTTGCGCCCCCTCAAACAGACACGGCGGCAACGTCACTTCCGCTGAATCCTCCAGGCCCGCCGAAGTTCCCGGCCACTGTCCGTCAAGACCGGCCAGCGCGAGGCACAGCGGGACGGGGACCGCCACGGCGCGCTCGGGCAACGGCGCGTTCTCATGCAACACGACCAGCAGGCCGGTGCGGACGGCGGGGCCGTTGAGCAGCACGGCGGCGGCCGACTGACCGGATGGCAGCAGGGCCGCAAGCGCGGTGGCCAGGAGGCCCAGCGTCGGGCGCGAGCCACCCACCGGCGCCTGAACCCACGCCAAAGCGCGGCCCGCCATGGGATCCTCCTCGACGTCCGCAGCCAACGCGACGGCGCACAGTTCAAACAGAGACAACTCGAGTTCGACCGCGAGAGAGCAAAGCCAGGCGTCCCGTGGCGCAGGGTCTCGCATCGCCGCGAGCAAGACGGCCTTGGGGTCCGCGCCCGCGGCATTGATCCAGTCCAGGTGGCGATGCAGAAATTGAGTTTCCAGAGACTCAGCGGCGCCGTCGCGGACGGTGGCCGTTGCGCCCACGCACCCGAGAGCCAGATCGCGAATGCGCAGGGTCGGCATCTCTGAAAGGGCCTTCGATGGCGCGGCGACCGGCGCTTCCGGTCGGATCGCCTCGACAGTGGCTTGCGGGCTCATGTGAATTGCTCCTCGTAGTGGAACAGGACCACTCGGCCCAGCCAGGGCACCCAGCCGGGGTCGATGTCTAATCCGGCGCGCCGCACACGCAGGTCCCCATGGGCGAGGTTAAAGCACACCTCCAGGTGTGTTCGCGAGGACAACACGCGGCCCGGTCGGCGAATCAGCGAGTGGAGCCCCAGCCGGGCCACGCGGCGGCACCAGCGCCGGAGACCCACGAGCCAGACCTCCAGGGCCGTGCGCGCCGGCGTGCGCGGCGCGGGCGTAGCGAGAATGCCGGAGAGACGCGCCGGGAGCAGGAATTCGTCCGGGTCAGGCTCGCAGTCGTCCACCGGCTCGATGGCCAGCGCCATCGGATCATCCCGTCGGAGCCCAAGCCGTTGCCCGACGAACACCAGGAGCCGTGCCGCGAAGGCGGAGTCGGTGAAAGGAGGGTTCGCGTGGAGAAACCCGGCCATGTCCAATCGGGCCAGGGCAGGAACCAGAAACAGCAGACCGGCGAACCCAGTGGACGCCCCGGCCAGGGGAACGACCGTGTCCACTGGCGCCCCCGCGAGTGTGGGGTCCGATGCGGCCATGGCCGGAGATTCGGCGATGGTTGGTGCCTCGGGCCGCGGAGGCATCTCCCGCTCGACGTGTTGAACAGGCTCACCAGTCGCCACTGACGAAGCGGCGATCCGAGTCGGAACGGCCCAGTCGCCGACTGTTGACGCATCGGTCTTCTTCTCCAGGGGCTGATGAGGCGCTGAAAGGAGGTCGTCGCCTCGAGAGGCCCTGGATGGGAGCGGCGGCGGGGGCCCGGCGGCACGTGACACCCGTTCGTGGGCGACGCCAAACGACGCCACCGCGTCCAGCCAGGGCCGGACGCGCTGAGGCAGGCAGGCATCGTCCGCACGAGCGGGCCGAGCCAGCACGACGAGAATCGTCGCCAACCAGAGGGAGCGATCGTCCTGCGGCCCCCAGCGGGTCACCCAGGCCCGGAGGAATTGAGCGTGGGGGATGGCCACCAGTTCTCGAGACGGCAACGGGTCCCGCGTTGGAATAGGTTCCCATCCCGCGGCTCTCAGCCAGATGGCGCCGGCCTGTGGGGGCAGGCTGGAGGCAAGCTCGTCAGCCGCGCCCGCCGAGAGCGCTTCGCGCACGACTGCGCAGGCTGTGACCGCCGACGCGGGTTGCGAGTGAGCGAGGGTTAGCAGCCACGCCCACGTGTCACTGCGCGATTGAGCGGCATGCCAGCCTGGCAACGCGGCAGGCCAATACCACTCGTCGGTTCTCTGCCGGCGGGCCACGCGCCGCGCCACCAAGACCACCGCCTCCGCGCGGTCGCCGAAAATAACGGCGTCGGCCTGGGCCGCGGCCGGCGAGTCCGCCGGTTCCGCGGCGGCAACCGCCAGGCGCGCGGCGCGTTCCACCTCCAGCGCGAGGGTGGCGCTGCTGGCACGCGGATCTACCCGCTCCAAGGCCAGCCGACGAATGAGCACCAGCCGCCCTTGGTCCGCCCCGGGTAGCGTGGCGGTGTGCAACGCGTCGGCGAGCGCCACAGCGACGTGCCGGGCCTGCTCAGCCGTGGGCGCCCGCAACCGCAAAGTACGGACGCGGCGGGCGGGATGGGTTGGGGCGGTTATCACGGGGGGGGGCATCAGGACGAGCAAAGCCACCTATGGAGAAAAGAGGGGAGCGCCGCGCCTAGGCGCGCGGGAATCGACATCGCGGTCAACAACTTCACGCTTTTTGATTTCTCAGTTTGTTTGCATGTATGTTCGCGCATGACAATCGTTTTCCAAACGACACGCTCACCGGCGAGACACAACACTCCCCAGAAAAATGCATGCCAAAGAACCAAGGAGACTCTACCTCTCTTCCGTTGCGGTTCAACCCATACGGACCGCTTTCTGCACGGCGGGTAAGAACTGGATTTGCATGCTCGCATCGACCGTCATGCTCTGGGCACGGGTTTCCTCGACCCGGGCGGACACTTCCCCATCCAGGGCATCTTCAACCCGGCCGCGCGCCACGACGGCATTGGCCTGCCAGACCTGGAACTCCATGCCGATGCGGACCAACGCGGGCTGCACCGGCCGGATCGGGATGACCAGGCCTGGCCGAACTGGCGTGGGCCGCGGGACATGACCGAGAATGAGCCGGTTCACCGGCGCGTGGCTGGCTAGGAGCAGACAAAGTCGTACCAGGTCATTCACCAGATTAAAAGCGTCGGCCTCGTCGCTTTGGACGTGGTTGAAGAGCCAGTCCACAAAGTCCTGGAAGCGACGGCGCGTGGCCCGGGGCAAAGCGCCGTAGCGTGGCAGCATGCTCAAATAGCGCAGAGGGGCGGGACGATCGAATTGGCTGTAGCGCTCGACCCATAGCAGGCGCGTGGCTGGGGCGACGGTCCCAAACTCGGCGTGCAGGCAGGTGGCGACCTGCTCGATGCGGTCCAGTTCCTCAGCCGCGGCGCGGGCCAAAGCCGCATTACCATGACGGCCTTCGATCACGTCGCCGAGCGACGCGTGTTCCTCAGCCTCGCGATGTTGTTCGTCCCAGCTCTTCGACTCCGGGCGGGCCGGTTGGAGCGCCGCAGTGCGACGGCGCTGTTGCTGAATGCGCGCCAGGCCGGTTTGATAAACAGCGCGCAGGGCTTGGGCGCCGTTGCCCTCGCTTCGGACCTCCGCCTTTTCGGCGAGCACGCGGCTGGCGCTCTGGCGCGCGGTTTCAACCAGTTGGGCGAGTCGTTCGCGGGTGTTCAACTCGCGCAGGCGCGGCGCGACGGCGGGGAACCAGCGGGCCGGGGAATAGCGGAAGAGTTGCACGTAGGCGCGCAATTGCTCGGGCGGTTCATCGTTGCGCGCCAGGCAGGCAGGGACCGGAGCCGGGGTCTCGACATTCTCCAGTTCGAACGAGGGCGCATCCCGCCTGGCCAGATCCACCGTGCGCGGCCGGACAAACGCCAGGAATCTCACCTCTCTTGCCAGGATGGCATCGCGCCGCGCGTTGACCTGAGCCACCCGATCCAATTCCTCCTGCCACAGGGCTCGCCCAACGGAGAGATCGTGCCGAGTCTCGGAGAGCTTGGCGTTGAGCCCCTCCACCCGCAGCGCCGCGGCACTCATTTGCGCGCGGGCTGCGGCCAAAGCGAGGCGCGCGCCGGCGATCAACTCCCGACGGCGGGCGATGTAGCTCTCGACCTTGCGCAAGATCAGCGCAATGAGGTCCGCGCGGTGAATCCCTTTGGCGACGATGTCGCCGGATTGCGCGATGACCTTGTCGCCCTGCAACAGGTCGGTGTAACCAAACCTCAGATCGGCGAACGCTGCCGGTTGCAGGATTGGAAGCTCGCTGAAGGCCACTGACACTCTGCCCTCCGCATCCTTGGTTATGCCCGGCAGCCTCTCGCTGTCGAAACCGACCTTCAATGGCGCCAGATCCTTGAGCACTTCAATCAACGCCGCGCGAACAGCCTCGTAGGCCTGGAAGGCTGCTCCATACGCAAAGCGTTTGGTGAACTTCAGCAGGCGAGGGCTGGAGGATCGACTGTCGTCGAGAGACTCCGTTTGTTCTTTAAGCGCCGTTGGCTGAACGTCCTTTTTCTGGGTCCAGTTGGGATTGCCGACCAAGGCTTCGCGGACTCTGGACTGTGCCACCACACCTTGTTTCGCTACGACCATGGAGCTGATGGCGGGCGAACTCAGCGCCTCTTCGGCGTCATCTTCGCCGAGCACCACGCCCTGCAACCGCTGCAGGTGAGCCTGCACTTTGGCCATACCGATCCCGACGGCTTCCTCGGCCTTGTTGGCTTCCTGCTCCACGACCGCGATAAGCCGTTCCAGACCAACCGCGTTCAGGGTCAAATGCGTCAACCCGCCAAGCCGAGGTTCGAGTTTCTTCAGCTCGGGCGCCAACTCGGCCAGCACCGGACTGAGTGCATTCAGCCGGTCCTGGAAATGGGAGCCATCCGCTGGCGTGGGCTTGTGCAGGTCTTCAAACGGAGCGAATAACAGGGCGCTCGCGACCGGTTGCCAGCCATCCGGGCGTCCGCCTGTCGGCGGCCGAACCGGCTGCCAGAGCGTCAACTCACGATTCGTGCGTTGCTCGGTTGCAGTGACGCGGGCAATGGCCGCGCGCCCCCCATGTAGGACGATAGTGACGGCGCGCAAACTTGAGTTTGGATTCAGCGCGCTCAAGACCGAGCCTTGGACCTCGCGTTCGAAGACCCTGCGCAAGGAGACCGACGCGGGCATGGCGCCGGGCTTCAGGATGGCCTCGTCCACTCTCACGGGCGGCAGGGTGTCAAACGCGTCAGAAACCCGCGACTCATCTGCCAGCCATTGGAATTCGATTCGGCTGGGCGGCGTTTCTTCATCGATGTGAAGGTGTACACGAAGCCTCGCCAACTGGCCGAGGCGATGGGTCTTGCCAAAGCGGACCTCGAGTTTCCAAGGCTCCGGCGTATTGGCGGGTGGGATGACCTCGCAAGGCAGACCGATGCTTTCCAGTGTCTCGACAGGTTCGGGTTCGAGTTGGTCAGCGTCGGGCCGTCGCGGCCCCGGGGCCCGCTTTGGGCCGCCGCCCACCAGCAGCGACAGGGCCTCGTGGCGCCCACGCACGTACTCCCTCCGCTGACACCAGTCCTGGCGCAACGCGTAGAGGCGGGCGACTTCGGTCTTAAAGAACTCGTCTTCCTTCTCGATGACCAGGAGCTGCGGATCGAACACTCGCTGCGGCAGCGGCGCCAGGACACACACCTTCTCGGGGCGGGTGAAGTCAAAGCAGTCCAGCGGGGCGCTAGCCGCCAGCACGGCCTCCAGTTGCTCGGTCGGCACGGGCGCTGCCCGCACGTCAAACGCCTGCGGGAAAAACCAGCTTGTGTCCGCGCGGTCGGGCCGCCCCAGTTTATCGGCCTCGGCGGTGGTCAGGAAGTTCAAGGCGGCGCGCGGGAGCAGACCGGCGGGCGGGAGGTGCTTGAATCGCGTCGCCAGGTTCTGAATGGCCTGCTGCGCCTCCGCCTTCGGCATCGTGTCGTCGAGGCGAAAAGCGTCTTCGCTCAGCAGGTCGCGCAGGTGCTCATTGAATTGCTCGACGCGGGCGCGCCACAGAGAGGGCGTGCCCACGCCGGGCGGGCGGGCGGCATCCGTCGCCAAGGCCGCGACCGGTCGCGGTCGCGGCCGGGCCGAGCCTCCCGGGCGGGCCGCCGCGGCGCGGTCGAGGAACAGCCGCCGCGGGGACTTGCCGGCGGGCGGGTTGGGCGCCGGCTCGAAACCGATCAACGCC
>ORJL011498296.1_pt1 | contig 24435 bp, 20 predicted proteins | sample 1779941 | NCBI WGS metagenome assembly ORJL01 (sample SAMEA104232317, study PRJEB22302) | groundwater metagenome | biome: forest; feature: aquifer; material: groundwater | place: USA | collected 2011-08-07 | depth 5.8 m
ATTGGAGTGACCAATAACTTGGAAAGGCGCGTGTATGAACATAAAAACAACATTGTTAAGGGTTTTACTTCAAAATATAGTGTCCATCAACTTGTGTATTATGAAGAGACAAATGACATCTATGCGGCTCTTCAAAGAGAAAAGCAATTAAAAACTTGTCCTCATGAAAATGGGGAAATGGAACCGCAAATGGAAGTTGGCGCTCATTGAGAGAATCAATCCTGATTGGAATGATCTTGCAAAGGACTGGATTCCCGCTAAAAGCATGCGGGAATGACATATAAGGTGTCTCTTATTTATTGCCTTTACTTATAGATAGATAGATAGAGGGGAATCATAAAAGATTGAAATTCCTGAACATTAAATTATGCACCATACTTCATCTAAATATCCACGGATATTAATAGCAGGCACGCACAGCGGCGTGGGCAAAACAACCATTACCCTTGGTCTGATGTCTGCATTGAAAGAAAAGGGTTACACGGTGCAGGGGTTTAAGGCAGGACCTGATTATATCGATCCCTCACATCACACGGCAATTACCGGAAGACCTTCGCGTAATCTTGATACATGGCTCATGAGCAGAGACGTATGCCTGGAGTTGTACGAACATGCCCTGATAGATTCAAATATAGCAGTTATTGAGGGAGTAATGGGTCTCTATGACGGCTGCCTGGACGGAAGCGAACTGGGAAGTACAGCGCACCTCGCCAAGATATTAAATGTGCCTGCGATATTGGTAATGGACGCAAAGGGCATGTCGCGTAGCGCAGGCGCTGTGGTATTGGGATATAAAACCTTTGACAAAGATGTAAAAATTCGAGGGATAATTCTTAATAGAGTCAAGAGCGAGCGGCACTATGCATCTCTAAAAGAATCTATCGAAAGAAATTGCGGCATTCCTGTGTTGGGGTATATGCCATTTCATGATGATATAACACTCCCCGAGCGCCACCTGGGCTTGGTACCATCAATTGAGCAGGAATTTGCGAAGTCCACGTATCAAAAAATTGGGAGTTTGCTGTCAAATACCGTGGATGTTGACAGATTAATCAATATTGCTACGTCCTTAGAAGGTCTCCCCTCATACCAGAAGACGGTATTTAGTGGAATAAACGAACGGTTTGATTTCAGGATTGCCGTTGCTGTAGACGAGGCATTTAATTTTTATTACCAGGACAACCTTGACCTGCTGGAGTTGTACGGTATAGAGCTTACTTATTTTAGTCCAGTGTATGATAAATACCTGCCAGCGGATATTGATGGATTGTACATTGGCGGAGGTTTTCCTGAGTTACATGCAGCCGTACTAGCAGCGAATACTACCATGAAAGAATCCATACGAAAAGCGCATAGAAATGGTGTGGTTATCTATGGTGAATGCGGGGGGATGATGTACCTGCTTGAACACATGGTTGATTTTAAAAACAAGACACACGAAATGTGCGGAATTCTGAGTGGAACAACCAGGATGGAGAACAAGAGACAGGGTTTAGGATACATTACCGTTCAAGCATTACAAGATAACATCTTATGCAAAAAAGGTGATATGTTCAAAGGCCATGAATTTCATTGGTCGTCACTGCATGTTTCTGAAGGTACGCCGTATGCTTATGCAATTTCTAAATGCGACGATAGGAAATCAAAAATGGACGGCATCTTTGCCGACCATGTATTAGGCTCTTACACTCATGTCCATTTTGCAACTGATCCCAGACTGGTAAAACATTTTTTGTATACTATTGCAAAGAGGACTTAGCGATTCGAATTAATGATGCATAATACGCTTTTCAATTCTTAATCACCCCCACCCTAACCCTCCCCCATCAAGGGGGAGGAATTCGCTTCTACAGCTTGTTTCCACACAATTCCCAGAAGAACCATAAAAATAACCTTTCATCATGGTAATGTGCAAATTTTTGACGTATTTTATTTTCCCCTCTGTATCCTGCCTCCTGCCTCTTGCATCTCACATCACTTATCTTGTATTTGCCATGCTGAGTATTTTATCTTCTAACTCGCACAGTCTGACTACCTCTTCGGAAATTTTATCGAGAGGCAGTATCCTATCCACGCCGCCCCGTTTGATCGCTTCATGGGGCATACCGAAAACAACGGACGTTGCCTCATCCTGTGCAATATTTTTAGCGCCAGCTTCCTTCATTTCGAGCATACCCCTGGCGCCGTCGTCTCCCATCCCCGTCATAATGACCCCCACTGCATTTTTACCGGCATAGCGGGCGGCTGAGCGAAAGAGCACGTCCACTGACGGGCGGTGACGGCACACGAGCGGACCGTCTTTTATCTCTACGTAGTACCTTGCCCCGCTCCGCTTGAGTAATATATGATGATTCCCCGGCGCAATCAGCGCCTGTCCTCGGATTACCGTATCATCGTCCTCCGCCTCCCTGACTGAAATCTTACAGATACCGTTTAAACGGCGTGCAAACGCAGCAGTGAACTTTTCAGGCATGTGTTGAACGATAACAATGCCCGGCGCATCGTGGGGGAGCGACTCCAGGAGTACTCGCAGGGCCTCCGTGCCGCCCGTTGAGGCGCCCACAACAACTACCTTCTCTGTAGTCTGGATCATTGCATTTGACTTCGGTTTTGCAATAACTGCATCGGCGGTAAGTTTGGGGGCCGCTTTCAACGTTTCCGCCGGGATGTGCTGTAAATGCGCATGGGCGGCGGCCTTTACTGTATCGCAGACGCGGATACTGCTTTCCTTGAGAAACTGGAGCGTGCCTATACGTGGTTTCTCAATTATATCCACAGCGCCGTATTCGAGCGCCTTCAGAGTCGTCTCACAGCCTTTTAAGGCAAGACTCGAACAGATAACAACAGGTATGGGATGCTGGCTCATGATCTTATGCAAAAACGTAATGCCATCCATGCGGGGCATTTCGATATCCAGCGTAATTACATCGGGGACATCGTGCCTGATTTTATCCGCAGCAATGAAAGGGTCTGGCGCCGTTGCCATTACCTCTATCTCATTATCTGATTCGAGGATCTCCGTTAGCGTTTGGCGAACCACGGCAGAATCGTCAACGACAAGCACCTTGATCTTCTTTTTCATAGGATCGCTCCCTTGATGGGTTTTAAATTACGCTGCCTTTGGCAGCAACTTTTAAGCTCCCCTCTAAAAAGAGGGGCCTGGGGGTGTGTAAACATGCCTTTCACACACCTCTGTATCGTTCGACTGAGCGCTCACGACGAAGTCCCCTCTTTTTAGAGGGGAATCGTACAAGATTGAAATTCCTTAACATAAATTTAAGCCCTGTTAAGGGCGTACTGTTTGTAGCAATGAATCGTTAAGATACGATTAGCTCCATAGGAGCGACCTGTATATAATTGATATGCAAACAGGTCGCTCCTAACGGAGCTTATATCTATTTATGGCATCCTATCTTGCTACAAACAGGTTGCTCCTGACGGAGCTCATGATTGATAAATCTTTCAAAAAATCATCTATACAGATTTTCTATACACCGTCTGACACACCCTCGTTAATGGGATGTTCATATTGGTCAGTATCTCAGAATGGCCTACAACAAGGTATCCGCCAGGTATTAAGTGACGGCAAAATTTATTCAACAACCTTTCCTGTGTTTCCTTATCGAAATAGATAATGACGTTTCTACAGAAGATGATCTCAAACGGTTCGTCCATACCAAAGTTATTTTCCATGAGGTTCAACCTTTTAAACGTTACGAGCAACCTCAATTCCGGCGCCATGCGCACCATATGTTTTTCCCGGTTTTTACTCACCATGAGATATTTCTTTTTTAGTTCATCAGGCACCGGTTCCACCCGTTCTTCGCTATAAACAGCGTGTACGGCGGCATCGAGCATTCTTAGCGAAATATCAGTCGCCAGAATGGAAAACCGGAATCCCGGATTGCCTTCGGCAAATTCACTCAGGACCATTGACAGGGTATACGGTTCCTCGCCGCTGGAACATCCCGCGCTCCACAGGGTAAGCCTCTTTTGTATACCTGCCCCATGGGTGTTCATAAGTTCTGGTAGCGCTGTCCGCACGAGGTAATCAAAACAACCCGGCTCACGAAAGAAGTCCGTCTTGTTCGTGGTAACGGCATCAACCATGTGCGCTAATTCCTTCTGGATACCTTCAGGGCTGAATACGTAATCGCAGTATTCACTAAAGGAGCGCACGCCCAGGCTCGCCAACCTCTTCCTGAATCTCCCTTCGAGCATTGTCTTTTTTGTAAAAGGCAGCTTTATCCCGTATTCCGAATGAATAAATTCGCTGAATCGGTAAAAATCCTTGTCCGTCATCGTTGCCTCAGACAATACCTGCAGATCGATGGGATTGTACGCCTTTTCTATGATTGAATTGTAGATATGATGCATAGTTTAATGTCATAACCCGAACGAGTCGGAGTCCGTAGCGCGGGTGGTTTATCCCCCGCTCCCGTATCAAGTACGGGGCAGGCATTGGCCGACCACAAGGGATCGGCGCTACATTTATTTGCTAAAAATGTCAAAATTGCAAATTCAAATCAATATGCTAAATCATGCCGTTGCCCCTGCTTGCCTTCGCGGGTTCAAGTTTGCAACTTGAACCCACCTTTTAGAAGGTACAGACGCACTGCTGTGCCGTCTCTACTTTAACGTACAGGAATTTCAAAGTTGTGTTTGTAGAGCGAAGAGGCTCTTCGCTCTACATCGAAAAAGTCGCCGAAGGCCTAATTTAACGTACAGGAATTTCAAAATAACAAAATAAAGAGTTGGATGGGTCAAGCGAAGCAGACCCATCGACTATTAACGATTTTTTTCATTGATGGGTTCGCTTCGCTTAACCCATCCTTATATGTCTGCGAAACTTATCTGCCTGTGTCGGCAGACAGGTTTGTTTTCCTCTTGGCCTATTTGCAGACAGGCGGCTCCTTCGGAGCCTACTGTTTGTAGCATTGAATACGATTCATATATTGAGATCCAGAGGAGCGACCTGTTTATTCTATCCATTCAAACAAATATTTTTCATCATATTTAATTTCATATTTCTTCAGAAAGTCAATGTATTCTTCCTTAAAAGTTTTCTTTCTGTGATGCTCCTCCTGGTTTAGAATGTATTTGATAACAGTGTCAATGTGGCTTCTGGAATAAGAGAAAGCGCCAAATCCTTCCTGCCAGTTGAATTTGCCGGACATCCACTTGCTATCATTGATAAAATTTGACGAACCGGCTTTTATGTCTCTTGCCAAATCAGAAATGGCAATGGATGGTTTTAACCCAATCAACAAATGTGTATGGTCAGGCATGCAAAAAACCGACAGCATTTTTTGTTCGCGGTTCTGCACAATGCCTGTAATATATTTATGTAATTCTTCCCGACATTGCTTTGGAATAAGATTCAGCCTGCCTTTTACCGCAAAGACAATCTGAATGTAAATTTGCGAATAGGTATTGGACATATTTCAGGTCGCTCCTACAGAGCTTTCTTTAATATTTGAATTTTAATGCTACAAACAGGTCGCCACTCTGTGGCTTATCGGTTTATTGTCTTTTATCTTGCTACTACTCTTTTTGGTTGCGGCCACGCCAAGCTATGTTATGCTTTCGACTTCAAAAATACGCCAATATTTTTATCCTCATTCCCAATATGATCCATCAGCCATTTGCACAACCTCTGCGATCTCAGCGTTTTGCGGTGAGTTGAGTTGTTACAATTCAATATGCCAAATCATGACGCAGCGACTGCCTCCTCGCCCTGTCCTTGACTGGCAACATCCTGCGTCAGGCTTAATTCTTCAGCAGAAAATACCTTATCAATATCCAGGATAATGATAAATTGATCTTCACGCTTCCCCATGCCCTTGATAAATTCGGTGTTCAACCGCGTTCCAATCCTCGGTGCAGGCTCAATTTGACCCGGCTCCAGATCGAGCACCTCCTGCACGGAATCCACCAGGGCGCCGAGTACTGTATTGTCGCCGTCGAGGCTCAATTCCATAATCACAATGCAGGTATTCACCGTCTTCTCCGCCTTTGGCAATCCGAACTTCAAACGCATGTCGGCCACGGGAACAACACTGCCGCGAAGATTAATAACACCCCGCAAATAGTCAGGCGTCTTTGGCACCTTTGTTATTCTCGTAAAGTCAAGCACCTCATGCACCTTTGCGATATTAACGGCAAATACTTCGTCATCGAGCGTGAATGTCAGGTACTGCGCCATTTCTGTAATCGTGTCTGTGCTCATTTATCTCCTCCTTTCGTATAAAGCTATAGCAGGTTGGGTTAAGCAAAACAAAATCTAACACTTTATGTCTCATTATCGAATTTGTTGTTGAGTTGTGTTCCGCTTAACCCAACCTTGATGTTATGAATTTCAAACAATTAGTTCCTCCCCCTGTCCCCCTCCGTGAGGGGGAGAAAGGGGGAGGGGGGAGGTCAGGTGGGGGTTCACCCCGTTAGATATTGTGTTGCAGTGAATAGTGTAACTTTGAAAATACTTGTGAGTTTCATTGTATCTCCTATTCGATATCTGTCATCTAACGGGGTGAAGAAAGAAGTTAATCACCCTCCCCTTACCCCTCCCATCGTTCGACTGAGCTCACGACGAAGTCAAGGGAGGGGTAATTTAAAATTTGTATCGCTGCTGAAGGCAGCCTAAAGTATCTGAGTACCCCATATTCCTTCTTTCTATCAAGAGGGTCAGTGGTGTGCTAAGAGCAAATCACACACCCTTAATCCCCTCTCTTTCTGAATAGATTACTTACGGAGCGAGTGGCGCTCAAATTCGGCGTCTTCTCCATCCCCGCCGTTGTTGTGTCCATCGCCCATTTCCAGTGAGAAACCGCCTTGTTTTACCGCTGCAACTAATCTTTCGCCATTGCCAGGATGCGGTTTTGTTGCCTTTTGTATATGCCTTACACTTGTTTTATGAATAGGCGCAGCCGGTGTTCTTTTTTCTGCTGCAACTTCCTTATCATTCGCTTTCTTCGTACTCTTCGTCATGAAGAATTCTATTGCGTCTTTGAGTTCTTGCGCCTGGTTTGCCAGTTTCTCTGACGTAGTTGATGCTTCTTCAGATGCGGAGGCATTCTGCTGAATTACCGTATCCAACTGCTGGATCGCCTTATTGATCTGCTCAACACCCTTGTTCTGTTCGCTGCTTGCAGCGCTGATTTCAACAACCAGATCAGACGTCTTCTGGATGTCGGGAACTATTTTTAAAAGGAGCTGACCCGCTCTCTCCGCTACCTCCACGCTGGATGAGGAGAGATGAGAAATCTGGCCTGCGGCGGTCTGACTCCGTTCGGCAAGTTTCCGCACCTCGGCAGCAACCACGGCGAACCCCTTTCCGTGCTCGCCAGCCCGCGCCGCCTCGATAGCCGCATTCAGCGCGAGGAGATTCGTCTGTCTGGCGATTTCCTCGATAATCGAAATCTTACCTGCAATCTCCTTCATGGCGCTTACCGTTTTCGCCACTGCATCGCCGCCTTCTTTTGCGTCCTCTGCGGATTTCTTTGCAATCTTCTCCGTCTGCTGCGCATTATCGGCATTTTGCCTGATCGTAGAGGTCATCTCCTCCATTGACGAAGACACCTCTTCGACTGACGCCGCCTGTTCAGTAGCGCCCTGGGATAACTGTTCGGCGCTAGAACTTAGTTCCTGACTCCCTGATGAAACGCCGTCAGTGACGGTCTGCACATTCGTTACCACTTCGTTTAACTTATTTACCATCGAACCAAGCGCCTGCATGAGCTTATCCTGGGGTGAACGTTCCCTGACCTCTATGGTAAGGTCTCCTACCGCCATTTTTTCAGAAAGATGCGTCACATCATTCATCGCATCGATAAGCATATTCAGGTCGGTCTTGATCTTATTAAAATCGCCTTTATATTCTTTGGCAATCTTTTCGGGGATATCGCCTTTTGCTATCCTATTCACGTAATCAGATGTCACATTTATGGGCGATACAAAGGCCTCGACAAGGCCGTTTACCCCCCGCAACAATTCACCCCAACTGCCTGTATACTCAGACTTATTGCTCCGAGTATCGAGCATTCCTTCATTGACTGTCTCGATTAAACCGCCCAACTCTTTTAAAATACCCTTCAAGGTAACCTGCATATTCCGGAAGGCGTCCGCTAAAGCTCCAATTTCGTCTTTCTGGTGGATGTCTATGTCCCTGTCTATAGCGCCCTTCGAAAAATCATCCGCCAGACTGATCATCTTGTTAAGGGGTTTTGTGATGGCACGCACCGTAATGAAGATCAAAGTGCATACCAGCGCAATCGCCGCCCCGCCAATGATGGAGTATGTGGTCACGGCACGCATTGCCGCTGACGATACCGTACCCACGAGACGCTGAATCTCATTCGATTGATAATCTTCAATGCTTTTTAGGGTATCGATCCGCAGTGTCGCCGCATCGAATACCTCCTCGCCCGCAATTCCAAAGTTACCTTCACCCGCCTTTTCCAACAACACATTCCGTATCCGCGACACATTTTCAACTATCGGTCCTGCGAGGTTGGATTTGTAGAATGTGACCACCTCTTTTGAGGCAAGGTATTCGAAATTATTGAAAAGCCTTTCCTGCCCCTTCCATGCCGCCATCCATTGCGCCAGTTCACCGGAACCGACAGGTTTATTGCCCGCGGCAATGCCGCTCATAACAGCCCGTTCAACGCCTGCCAGTTCCTTTGCCGATATAAAATTCACATACGCCGATACCGGCGCTGATAACTGCGGGTGATTTGCCTGTAATGCAACGTTCTCAAAGGATTGGATAAAACACTGAATGGTTGTTGTGTAGTAACGCACTGCATCTTCTTTTGATATGGAGAGCGATGCTGCCGCGCTCCTCTTGCCATGCAAATCATTGAGCTGGTTCGTCACAGAAGTAAGTTTTGAACTGAATTCAGCGCCATACTGTTTTGGATCAAAGGATGCCAGAAAGCTCTGATAGGAAGACAATGCCTTGTCCGTATTCCGTTTGTCTTCCTCAAGTTCGTTCTTCATCTTATTGCCGCCGCTCCCGACATAAATAGCTGAGGCGCCGCGTTCCTTCTGCAATTCGTGCGCAAGCTTGCTTGCATTGATGGTATACTTGCAGAGTTCCGCTACCGCATCTGCGCCAACTTTGACCTGAATCTTTTCAAAGAGAACCGTGTAGAGAAAGAAGATTGCAGCAAGGGTTGGGACTACTCCCACCACAACAATTTTTTTACCAACATTCCATCTCATTTTTTGCCTCCGTTTCTGAAAAAGGTTTTTGAAATTTATCGTCTTTGGTAACACTTTAGTTTTTTGAAAAATAACCCCGTAGGGGTGAAATGTTTATAGAAAAATGTGATATACAAAACCTTAGCTCCATCGGAGCGGCATGTTAAACACAGAAACAACATGCCGCTCCGATGGAGCTTGATTGTGGCATAATGGTTTGTCTATAAACATATCGCTCCTAACGGAGCTTTTCACGGTATTTTTTCAAAAAACTAAACTGTTACCCTATTGATACTTCTATGCTGGTTCAGGCTTGAAGCCTGAACCGAAACATTTGGTTCAATCGAGGACGATTGAACCAGCAAAGTGTGTTACGGCAAACTTACACACCCCTTAGAGGGGAATTATAAAAGATTCGTCCTCGTGTAAACGGGGATTGAAATTCCTGTACATTAAATTAGGCCTTCGGCGGCTCGATATTCCCCTCCCTTGACTTCGTCGTGAGCTCAGTCGAACGATGGGAGGGGCAAGGGGAGGGTGATTAACTTTTTTCTTCACCCCGTTAGATGACAGATATCGAATAGGAGATACAATGAAACTCACAAGTATTTTCAAAGTTACACTATTCACTGCAACACAATATCTAACGGGGTGAACCCCCACCTAGCCTCCCCCCTCCCCCTTTCTCCCCCTCACGGAGGGGGACAGGGGGAGGAACTAATAGTTTGGTAACAGTTTTGTTTTTTGAAAACATTAATAGTTGAAAATGCCTTCGTGACAGTATGTAGGGGTAATTCATGAATTACCCCTACATTGCATGATTACCGCATCATTACAGGAAATTTTCAAAAAACAAAACTGTTACTATCGTTTATCATGACAGCACCGTAACTTTTTCGTATGTGACGGCATTGCCAGCGGCGGCAGACTCGGCATCCTGTATTAATTGAAGGACATCGAGGATCAACGCCACACGCCCGTCGCCTAATATCGTCGCCCCGGAAATACCCTGTATATGACGATAAACCTTGCCAAGCGTCTTGATTACCGTTTGATGTTCTCCCAAGACACGGTCTACGACAAAACCCACCTTGCGGCCGTCCGTTTTCGTAATAACGATCTGTTCGATATCGGGGGATTCTCCATCAAACAGAAACCACTCCCTGAGCTTGATATACGGCACGATCTCGCCGCGAACGTTTGCTATACGCCGCCCCTTAGACCTCGCAGCCTCCTCTTTCGCCAGCTCTACGCACTCTTCCACCGCAGACAGGGGAAACACAAAATGCTCTCCGCCAACCTCGACCTGAAGACCCTCAATAATTGCCAGGGTAAGCGGTAGTTTTATGGTAATTGTCGTCCCTTTCCCATACCGGCTGTTAATCTCTATCGTTCCCCGAAGCGCATCAATGGTCTTTTTTACCACATCCATTCCCACACCGCGTCCTGACACATTGGTAACTTTTTTTGCAGTCGAAAATCCTGGCGCTAAGATCAACGAGATACATTCCTTCTGTGATAATTCCGCATCTGGTTCAATCATACCCTTCTCCAGCGCCTTTTTGCGAATCGCCTCCAGGTCTAACCCCTTACCGTCATCCCTGATCTGTATCAGGACATTGGATCCTGAATGCACCGCAGAGAGGTGTATTGTGCCGTGTCTCGGTTTTCCGGCAGCCTCACGCGCTTCAGGCGATTCAATACCGTGATCGATGCTGTTGCGAATCAAATGCACGAGGGGGTCGTTGAGTCGTTCGATCAGCGTCTTATCGAGTTCTGTATCAGCGCCATCTGTAGTCATCTCGACCTCCCGTCCAATCTCATTCGACAAGTCATGAACAAGCCGTTTAAATTTTGTGAATAGCGTCCCGACGGGGAGCATACGGACGCTGAATGCGCTATCACGGAGGTCCATGGTGAGCCGTTCTACCTGTTCTGCGATAGCCGCTAATTCGGTATTACACTGACCCGTTACAGCCTGGCTGAGGCGCTGTTGTGTGATTACCAACTCCCCCACGAGGTCCACGAATTTATCCAACTTGGCCGCAGGCACGCGGATGCTGGATGTCGAATCGGCGCTCTGGTGTTTCGTCCGCACTTCCTTTACCTGCTGCTGCTCTGCAAGCGCAGATTGGACCTTGCTCTTCGTAATCAATCCAGACTCAACCAGGATATCTCCGATTCGCTTCTGAGCGCCGAGCGCCTTTTGAATGTCTTCCGGTTGTACATCGCCCCGTTCAACCAGTATCTCACCGAGTTTCTTATGGCCAGAATCCTCGTTATTCAAACCGCTGTGTTCATCAACAATTTTGATATCTACCTCTGAATTATCCTCTACGAATATAAACACATCCTTGACGGCGTCTATTCCGTGCCGGGTAGTTAAGATAATATCCCAGTGCGTGTAACAGGATTCCGGAGTTATTTCTTCCAGTGGGGGTATATTTTCCGTATGAGCAATAATCCTGAAATTGCCGAGCGTCTGGATTTCCCTTAATAGACAGAGGGGATTCGTTCCATTCATAAATATATCGCTCTTTGGACGGAAGGTAATCCTGCAGGTAATATTTTCCCCTGGAACACGGGCTCTGGGCGATTTTGCTGGCTTTTGCACCTCAGCATCTTCATCCGGGGCAGGAACAAGTATTTTCAATAATCCGAGTATCTTCTTGGTTTGTAATTCATTTACCGGATTGTTCCCACTAGATGAGTCGAGCATTACCCGTATCTGGTCACGGGCAAGAAGCGTAACGTTAATGAGTTCTTTGGTAACGGCCATTTTTCCATTCCTCACGAGATCGTAAATGGTCTCCACCTCGTGGGTAAAATCCGCAATATCATCGAAACCGAACATAGCACCCGAACCTTTGACTGTGTGCATTACCCGGAAGACTCGTCCGATAAGTTCCGTATTATCAGGGGACTCTTCGAGCTCCAGCAGTGCGGTTTCAAGCTCTCCGAGGAGTTCGTATGCCTCCTCTTTAAACGTTTCTCTATGTTTGTCCATCTGTGCCATAATGGCCTCCAATTATCGTGATAACAAAATTAAATTATGTGTAGGGTGGATTAAGGCGTTGGTTTTTACGCCGGATCCACCTTCATTGTATTTGTAAATGGTGGGTTCGCTCCGCTTACCCCACCCTACCGTAAACCCGCATAAATAAAATGAAAATTCCTTACAATCAAGTTAGTCCTACGTAGTCCCCCTTAATAAAGGGGGATTCAGGGGGTTGTTTTTTTCCCTGTGTTATTTCACAACCCCTTTCCTCCCCCTTTATCCCCCTCCGGAGGGGGACAGGGGGAGGAGGGGGGATTTTTACGCTTTATATCGCACTATCGTCCTCAAGTATCCCGGTCACGTTCCCCGTTTCTTAACTCTACCCCAACACCTTCTTTACCACGGCAAGGAGCTGTTCTGGTTTAAAGGGTTTTACAATCCAGCCCGTAGCGCCTGCCGACTTTCCCGTCTGTTTTTTTGAATCGTGCGACTCTGTGGTCAGCATTATGATAGGAAGGAACCGGTACGCAGGATTTGTTCTTACCTGACCAACCAGCTCAAAACCATTCATATTTGGCATATTAACGTCACTGATCAGCATTTGTACCGGCGAGGCATTCAGCTTGGCCAGGGCGTCCCTGCCGTCGGCCGCCTCGACAACGTCATAGCCTGCGTCCCTGAGCGTAAAACTTATCATCTGTCGCATACTTGCGGAATCGTCCACCGTCATGATTTTTTTTACCATCTTTCATATCCTCCTGTCCTAAAACTACAAACCACAGATTGGTTAAATATAGTGAACGTATTAAATAAGTTGACATAAAACGTCATTGCGAGCGACAGCGAAGCAATCCCTGTTTTAAGATTGCTTCGTCGTTCCTCCTCGCAATGACAACTTTCTTTTAACGTTTACTATAGTTACATGGTTGGATGGCTATTAGCCATATAACCATTCAACCATTAATTAGTTTAAGATGTCGTCTCTAATGTGACCATAGCCCGCTTCTTCCATCGCTTTTTTGAATGTCTCTGAGTTGCCGGTAACAGTCAGTCGTTTTTTCATACCCGCAGCGGTCTTATGAGCTGAACAAATGAGCTGAAGGCACGAGAGGTCGATATCCGTCACTTTTTCAAAATTTAACTGCAGATGGCTGACTTTATCCAGGGCATTTATCAATGCCGTCCTCAGTTCACCGGCGCGGCTGATCGTCAGTTCTCCCTCTAATGCCAGCGCCCCCACAGCGCCAGGTTGTTCTGCATGAAAATTCATCGTTTCTCCTCCCTGGTTACCTCCAAATCAAAGAATAAATACCGTGAAAATAACCTTAATGAATCAATAACATACTGCAATATTTTTATAGTCTCTTGCAGATCCTCACATCTCCTGTCTTTATTTCCTATTCGTATTTCATCAATAACCTTCATTTCCAATTCCAGGAATTTATTAATCTCGTCGAATAAATCCAGTAGCTTCTTCTCCAGAGTTTGTTCGCCCATAGAATGCATCCTTATAAATGTTTCGAAAATAGTTCAACATTGCCTGCTGAATTAATGAGATATCCAAATTGCGCGCGCATTTTTAAAAATGCGCCAAAATTTTTGTCCTCATTCCTGATATGCTTTGTTAACCAGTTGCATAGCTGTTGTTGAATTCGTAACAATAGATTTGATGTAATGCATTTTGTTTCGAACTCTTTTCTTAAATCAATAAGGTTTTCTATAAATATAGTATGTTCTGCTTCCTGTAATGGGTAAGCATTGTAATTATGTTTGATCATAAGCTCTTCTTCTGCGCAGAAATGTTTTATCGTGTAATCTGTCAAAAACTCTATTAGTTTGCCAACCTCTTTATTTCTCTTACTTTGTGCCATTGCATCCAGCAGAGTATTTACTTTGCCAAATATCATTCTGTGCTGGTAGTCAATCATATCTATGCCTACTGTCAGGTTTTCATCCCATTGGACTGCCATAGTTTTCTCTTTACCTAAAAAAGTTCGACACCATCTCCAAATTTGTTATTATCGTCTTTGATATGCGTTCCATTGTCCATCTTTACTCCTGTGGTCACTTGTGATTTCTCTAACTGTTCTTCTTCCTGCTCTCTATCCGCTGCACAGGAATCTGCCGGAGTTTCCGGGTTGCTGCCCTCACTATATTCCATCGGGAAGGGTGTTATACTGCGTGAATGGTTCACTATCTCATTCAGCCCCGCCGTAATACTGTCAATTGTCCATGCCATTTCTTTATGGAACATGGTCTGGTTCGCAAGCAACTCAATCTCGTCGCCCAGAGAGCGTCCATATTCAGTAATCCGGCATAAAAGAGCGGCAAACTCAGCATTGATCCGGTGAAGGGAACTCAGCAGCCCTTCGAAGGTTTTAACCATTCCCCCGGCCTCGTCGCCGCTGTCATCAGCGCTGGCATGAAATACTTCAGCCTCACAGGCAATCGCCCTGAGCTTTTCCAGCACAATCGCCGTATGGCTTCTGGCATCCACTGCCAATCTCTGGATCCCATCTGCAAGAACTCCGAGCGTGGCGCCTTCTTGTCCCGTGTGTTTAGCCTTCACCATGGCATTAAAGGCTATGAGCTTGATTTCCTCGCTGATCTCTTCAATCTCCTTCGCAAATTCTGTCATGCCATTTACCGCGCTGCCCACGGAAGCGGATATCTCCCTGCTTCTCCTTGCGTTCTCTCCGAGCGATTGAATAACGGCAGTAATTCCATCTTCCACCTGAGATATGAGCGACGATCCCGACTGATGAGTGGAACCGGACAACTCCTGCGTTTCACCGATCATGGTTTTCACATTTCCTGATATCCGCCGCAGATTCTCGATCGCGCAATCAACGGCGTCCACAAGTTCACCCTTTGTACGAAGAAGCTGCGTCCTCTGATTTTCAGAAACTCCTCCTATCCACCCGGCATACTCTCTTTGCCGGTCATCTGAGATTCTCCCGTTGGCCTGAACAACGTCATCGAGTCTCTCCCGAATGTCTTCCAGCGCCTTTCCAACATGTTCCATCTCCTGCCGGGTAATGTCATGGAACTGCATAGAGGTTACCACCACCCCGATGTTCTGGTATATTTCAGAAGAACGCGCTGCAATCCGCTTTGACACCTCGGCAGATTTATTATTCAGGCCGGTCAGCGACTCCAGGCTCGTTTGCGCGCTCCGCAGCATATTCACAGCGGAACCATGCTGGAGATTCAATAATTCCCGTGTTCTGAAAAGGGCATCGTTGACCAGCGCTGTTAAGGATTGAGAATTATGAAGGATATCGATAGACTTTGCGTTGATGCGTTTTGCAAGCTTTTTTACACTATCAGAAAAAATGCCAAACCCTGCCTCCCTATTGCCAAGTCGTGCGCTTTCAGCCAGTATGGAAATACTGAGAAACTGAAGGGTATGGGCTATCTGCGTAAAACCATCACAAATACGGTCAAACCCTTCAACAATTCCCAGAATATGCTGAAGCTTTTTGATACCATTGTGGGATTCTTTTTCGCTGGCATCCAGGTACTGTGTCATCTTATCCAGTTGCACGCGAAGCCCATTGATAGAAGCGCCAATCTCGTCTCCGGAGGTGAGCCTGGCTGCCGACATTGACATTTCCGACAGTCCCCTGGACCTTACCGTAAAATCCTGAAGACACGAGCCAATAGAAAGGAATTTCTCCTCAGAGTCGCGATGCAGCGGGGTGAGCTTATCCGATAACAAACAAAAAAGGCCGTTCCATTCCGTAAAAGGAATAGACGGCCGATTCTGTTTCGTTACCACCTTCCTTATTTTTGTGAATAATCTCATATCGTTGACCTTTCAAAATTGAATTTGGCCTGATTGTGTCTATTACTCAAGCGTTCACGATAGTATCGTGCAAATAATGCACTTCGTGAGATATTGACTGTACGACTTCTGTATGACCTTATTATCGGATGAGTGGGTAAGAACTTTAGGTATTATCAGCAGGGTGTTTTGTTAGAAACAAAAAGGTACGCTGCTGGCCATTTTTGTGCCGTTTCAAGAACCGTCTTTATTTGCCCGTCAGGGGTCGCAGTAGCCATAAATCTCCCATGCTCTGAACAAAAATGTGTAGTGTAAAATATTTTGCGGAGTCATAAAATTGTTATTCTGTTTTCGGTGTAATTGTTCAATGACAAGTTCCACAATTGCCCGAGTAACAAAAAGACTACTTAAAAGACTTTCCCAGTCTTTGAAAGGAACAAACGGCCTTGGCTGTCTCGAAAACACTCTTTTAATATTTGCAATTACTTTCAATGGGGGTATCCACTTGACTCATGTTTGCACAAGATGTAGTATTTGACGATATGAGCATAGAAGATTTTCCAAAAACGGTCATAGAGTTTGATGAATACTTTTCTACTGAAGATGCCTGCCGTGATTATTTATTCAAAGTTCGGTGGCCAGATGGTTTTAGATGTCCAGCTTGTGGATGGCCTAAAGAGTGGACAAACAAATGTCTTTACATGGAATGTAGCGATTGTGGCTACCAAACTTCTTTAACAGCCGGGACAATAATGCATGGTTCACGAAAGGCTTTGCGTCTATGGTTTAAGGCTATGTGGTGGGTTTGTACACAAAAGACAGGAGGGAGTGCCAAAGGGCTTCAAAGACATCTCGGTTTAGGGAGTTATCAGACTGCATGGGCATGGTTACAAAAATTAAGACGAGCAATGATCAGGCTGAATCGTGAGCCTTTGGAGGGTCCATTCGAAGTAGATGACGCATTTATTGGAGGCACTGAAGAAGGTGTCAAAGGCAGAGAAACAATCAACAAGGCTAAGATAGTTGTAGCTGTTGAAGTAGCCGGAGGTACTCGAAGAGAAACAGGTAGAGTTCGCTTTCGACATGTTCATGATTTTTCTGCAAAAAGCTTGGTTTCTTTCGTTATGGAAAATATAACTAAAGGCAGCAAAGTAATTACTGATGGATGGGAAGAATATACTCCTATCGCCAACATGGGGTTCGTTCATGAAGTAAGAGTGATTGGTTCAAACAAGAAAAGGGCTGTAGAACTGCTTCCAAACGTTCATAGGGAAATTCCTCTTTTAAAAAGATGGTTGATGGGTACACATCAAGGTGCCGTCCAACCAAATCAGCTTCAGCACTATCTTGACGAATTCTCATTTCGTCAAAATCGAAGAAAGTCCCGGTACGTAGGCAAAATTTTCTACGAATGGTTCAAGGAACCGTGGGAATTAAGGCTACACCTTACCGTAAGTTGATAAGTAATAATTAGCATGCGACACTCCATATGGTAGTTACATGATTAAAGTGGATACCCCCATACTTTCATATAGTGCCCTCTGGATCTGGCGGGTTTATGAGCCAAACTCTTTGTTCAGATATATTGCTAACAATCTATAATATCAGCAGTCTTTTTAATAAAGTTAGTAAAATTAAATTATTACGAAAAATCTAACTCAATAACGATAAAATCGTAGGTGTAATTTTATTGAGTGGAACGACCGTTTCTGCAGCGCCTAATTTTATTGCCTCCTTTGGCATACCAAATACTACGCAGCTTTCCTCGTTCTGTGCTATAGTTTTAGCGCCCGATTCTTTCATCTTCAAAAGTCCGCCTGCGCCGTCATCACCCATGCCAGTCATGATTACACCAACGGCATTAGAACCCGCATATTTTGCAACCGATTCGAATAATACTTCAACGGATGGTCTGTGGCGACGGACAGGCATCTCCTGATTCGTTGTTACATAATATCGGGCGCCATTTCTTCGTAGCTCCATGTGATAATTTCCAGGCGCAATCAGCGCCAATCCTGGAATAATACTATCGCCGTCTTTCGCTTCCCTTACCTCGATAGAGCAAAGAGAATTCAACCGTTCAGCAAATGATTTTGTAAATAATTGGGGCATGTGTTGTACGATCAATATTCCTGGCGCATTTGGGGGCATTTGTACCAATACCTCCTTGAGCGCTTCAGTTCCCCCTGTGGATGCTCCTATTGCAACAATCTTATGCGTACTGTTGATTAATGCATGACTTGTACGCGGTTGTACGGTATCTGTACTTTTAAAATATTCCCTCTTTTTAACTTTAACGTTAGCAGATTCTTTTATCTTTTCCGCCAACTCGGCAACAATCTCTTCAAGCGTATGCGATACGTCCAACGAGGGTTTTGTGACAAAATCCAGTGCTCCAACTTCCAGCGCCTTTAACGTAGTTTCGCAGCCGGATTGTGTCAATGAACTGACCATAATAACGGGCAACGGAAAATATGTCATTAATCTCTGCAGGAAAGAGATACCGTCCATTCTGGGCATTTCAACGTCCAGGGTTATTACATCGGGTCTTAGATTTATGATTTTATCTCTGGCAATAAACGGGTCCGCTGCCGTTCCTACTACTTCTATTTCCCGATCCCTGCTTAAGCCGGTTGATAATATTTTTCTGACTACTGCAGAGTCATCCACAATGAGTACCTTTATTTTTCTATTCATGTCAGCGCTCCTGCTATAAAAAAGGTAATAGTTAAGCTATCTTAGACAGGATGAACAGGATTTACATGATAATTTTTTCATCCTGTATATCTTTTACTTTAAATCCTTGACCTTTCGTTTAACCTCAACTTTGCTTTCCCCAAAATTAAGAATAAGACCTATAGGTTTTCCCATAGCAACAACAAAGACTTAGTTTTAGACAGGATATACAGGATTAACATGATAAAAGCTACTTAATTCATCCTGATTATCCTGTTAATCCTGTCAAAAATTAATTTAATTTATATCATGCCTGCCTGTGCTACGGCAGACAGGTCTATCCTGTTATCTTGTCAAATCTTTTTCCTCTGGTGAACTAATACCTATTTCTGATAAACAGTCGGTTGTACATAGCGGAATTTGTTATTCGTTCCTGCAAGACTCTCGGAATGCCCTATGAATAAATACCCATCAGGGGCGAGATGCTTGTAAAACTTTGATACCAGTTCAGACTGTGTTTTTTTGTCAAAGTAAATCATCACATTTCTGCAAAATATGAAGTCAAAGTGTCCTTTAAAGGGAAAGATTTCATGGGTGAGATTAAGTCTTCTAAACACAATCATATCCCTTAAGTGATCCTGTACCTGATAATAATCCTTTAAACTTCCTTCTCCTTTTTTAAAATGAGTATTCTGCATCTGCGGAGAAATTCCCTTGATTCTGTTCTTCAGATACAATCCCTGCATTGCCTTTTTTAAAACCCGCGTCGACAGGTCTGTTGCCAATATTTTTATATCCCATTCACGGGTCGCTCCGATATGCTCCGATAGAACTATGGAAAGGGTGTAAGGTTCTTCGCCGGTGGAGCATCCGGCGCTCCATATCCGAAGCTTTTTTTCTCTCTTTTTTCTTTTATTTTCTAATAAGGCAGGTAGTCCTTTTTTTGACAAGAAATCAAAATGCGCAGGCTCTCTGAAAAACTCTGTCAGGTTGGTAGAGATGCAATCGAGCATCATGACCATTTCTTCGCCTGTCGTATCTTCCTCTGTAACGTATGAGTAATATTCTTTAAATGAGGTCAATGACCTTTCTCTGAGACGCTTCATTAAACGGGATTTTACCAATTCTCTTTTTGCCGGAGTAAGGTTTATGCCGCTTTCGTCGTATATCAAGCGTTGAAATAAACCAAATTCCTTGTCATTAATATCAATTTCCATAGGTATTCCCCTAAAAATGTTTCCATGTTGTATGGTAACTATTTCGTTGGCTCGTATGAGTTGACAGTTGGCGATTAAAAGTTGGCAGTAGGCTGTAAGCAGTATGCAGCCAGCAAGAACAGATACGGTATTGCCATTCATTGCTACGTAACTAATTCATATTCTTTTTCTTTCTCAAATACTTTTCAGGATTTTCTATCATATAATTTAATAGTTTTCCAACCTCTGCCGACTTATTAAATAAATCCTTTTGAGTTTGTTCATTTATGTATTTGCAATGAAAGGTAAAATCGATCCAAACTTGCGTCTCACTATTCTCCATATCTGCATCAGACATTTTGCTTACAAAATGTGCTGGGTATTGACGTTTTCTGTATCCTTCGGCAATATTTGAGCAAACCGAACGAGATGACTTCCTAATTTGACTTGTTAGCGAATAAAGTTCATCTTTAGGGAAACTTTTCGTAAGGTGATAAATCTCCATTGCCAAACAAAACGCTTTTTTATAGACCAATAAATCTTTAAAGCTATTACTATGTAATGTATCCATTGCCTACTGCCTACTGCCTACTGAATCTTTTTGGTCCTCACCGAAAATATTGTTTAACGCCGTCACCATGCGGTCGTCTTCAAATGGTTTTACTACGTAGTCTGTAGCGCCGTGTCGAATGGCATCCGCTAATGCATCATGCTGGTCGATGGCAGAAATCATGATTACCTTTGCCTGTTTATCGAAGGCCATGATTTCTTTTAGCCCTTGAATACCGTCTACCTCTGGCATGATAATATCCATAGTTACGGCGTCCGGCCTTAATTCCTTGTATCTTTCAAGTGCCTCCCTTCCATTCCCTGCCTCTCCAGCAACATGAAATCCATGTCGGGTCAAAATCTGTTTGATCACCATCCTAATGACTTTTGCATCGTCTACTACTAATATTTTTCTCATACATTAACTCCTAAATTATCTAACAATTTTCCAAATGATGTCATTTCCGGAACTAAAAATAGATAACACTCCAGTTCGGTTTTACAAATTTCGAATTGTGTCTCTATCAGCAAGAGTTGGTCATCCAACATGCCTTGTTCTAAAACAAGATTTGAAAATATAACTCCTGCAAAGTCATTGTGTACGTGCGGAGGTTGTGGAACCAGAGTGGCGTTAAAATCAGAAACGAGAGCATTGCTAATGTGGCTTGCAAGAATGTTACCGAGTTCTTGTATTACGCTTTCCGTAAATTCGTTATACTCTTTAGTTGTTCCTGCGGGTTGTCTAAGAAAGAGGTCTGTGAGGATTAAGGATCCCTCCAGTGGCAGCATAAACAAAAGCTTACAGCTCACGTTTCCTTTAAAATCGACCATAACACCCGTCATTTCTCTGAGATCATCATTCATCTTTGCAGTAGTTTCGCTTAAATCTGCTATGTACACTTTTGAAAGTGAAATCTTTGCGCCAGTTCTTAGTATCTTGGATAGAGCCCTGGAAGCCCTATCGATACTAAGTCGTGACATTATTTCAACTACTTTCATACTATCTTGGGTAATGTTCATTGATTACCTCTTTCGTTCCGTTAAGTATTAATGTTCAGTAAATTCAAACAAATGCGCCTCCCCCTTAATCCCCCTCACTGAGTGGGACAACCATCTGTCCCCCGCTGGCTGGGGCTAAGGGTGTGGATTGCTGTCGTGAAAATGTGTATTTTTAAGTCGCCGAAGGCCTAATTTAATGTATAGGAATTTCAAAGTTATATACTCTACGTGTCATTTCGACCGAAGGGAGAAATCTTAGGTTGGCAAGATTCCTCACTTCGTTCGGAATGACAAAAAAGTCGTTGGGTTTTTGTTTTTTAAAACCCAGCCTAATTTATAAACGGACAGTTCATTATACTGTAATATGGGGTTCGTCAATAAACTGCTACTGATTCACCAAATATGCGGCACGTTACATCGCCGGTGTGCGTATCGAATGCTATGTTATATCCCTTAGTGCCGCCGGTTTTTGATGCCACAATCTTTATACCAGCTTCTTTTAATATCCTCCGCACCTCCATCTCGTTTGATTCGCCTATATTAAGCATACCGTTTGTTTCAAACATCTTAGCGCCGCCAAATATCTTGGCGTAAAGAGTGCCTCTTAAAGCCCCGGCGTTCGTAACTATATGAGAAATAAAATACGGCAGCCCGGGATCAGCATATTTCGTTATTTTTAAATCCTTGCCGTTTTTCTTCGGGAGCATTATGTGTAAAAGCCCGCCAATCTTGTTTACCGGATCGTGCAGTACAATCCCTATACATGAACCCAATAATGTTTTTAAAACGTTAGGCGCCTGCGTTATTTTTAAATCGCCAACGCCAACTGTAATAGCATTTGGAGTATAATTCACGTTTCACTTACCTCCCTTTTTAAACATGTTAATTTCCTCCTGAGATTAAAAACCCTTGAAGTCATCCATAGGAATTACTTCATCACTTATTTGCCTGTTATGATTTACCTTTTCTCTATTAAACTTGCGGTGTCCATTGTTCTTTTTCTTTACATCAAAAATTATAGTATCTTCATCTTCAGTATGTTTTGACTTATTGTTCTTTGGCCGGACAGTATTCTCCCGGTGGGTTTGTTGATCACAATCAGCATGTGTGTAAGTATGCTCCGATTTATCTGAATTTGTATTTTTCGTTCCAATTTCTTTGGCTAGTTCGTATACCTTGTCTTCTAAACTTTTAGCTTGCGCTGACAGTTCTTCACTTGAAGAGGCCAATTCCTCAGCCGTAGCGGCATTGTTTTGTGTAACCTGATCCATTTGAGTAGTTGCTTTGGATAATTGTCCTGTGCCGTCTGCCTGCTCTTGCGAACCAGCGGCGATTTCACCTGCCAGGTCGGTGACCTTCTTTGTATCCACGACTATTTCATCCAATGCAATGCCTAGTTTGTCAGTAACTTTTGTGGCACGTTCTGTGCATTCTACTCGTGAATGGATGAGATCCGCGGTTTCTCTTGCAGCAGCAGCACTCCTCTGTGCAAGACTCCTCACTTCCTGAGCGACCACTGCAAAACCCTTCCCATGTTCTCCGGCTCTTGCAGCTTCAACTGCTGCGTTCAACGCCAGAAGATTCGTCTGAAAAGCGATTTCATCTATAGATTTGATAATCGAAAGAACCTTGTTATTACCGGAATTCAATTCTTTCATGATATCATACATTTCTTTCATCGCCAGGCTGCCATTTTCTGCCGAAGTTCTTGATTTTATCGCAAGATGATTTGCCTCTTTAGCGCTGTCTGCATTTCTCGCTGTCATAGAAGACATCTGCTCAATTGCAGAGGACGTTTCTTCCAAAGACGCTGCCTGCTGAGTAGCGCCATCGGCCAGGGTCTGACTCGATGCTGATATTTGTTCCGATGCAGATGACACCTGCTCAGCGCCCTCATAAAGCCTTTCAACAAATTGCTTCAGAAAACCTATTATGTTTCTTACAATAAAAAACACTATGCCACTGACAACGAAGACAAATATTATGCTTCCGTAGATGTTAAAATTCCTGTTAGACGCAATGGCTTTGGTGATTGTAGCCATAGGCGCTGTTACACTTATACCACCACGTATATCACCCAGTTTGTAATTTTCCATGGGTTTACCCGCGATATCTTTGCCGTCTCCTGTCAGACTTGTTGTAGGGTCACCGTGACATTTTAAACAACCTTCGTCTATCTTGAGAGGTATGATGCATCGAAATAACTTTGAACTATCTTCCAGTTTTACAACCTCTTTTATTTCTTTTAAATCAGGGCTTGACTCAAATCTCTGTAGCTGTATTACTTCCCAGTCATCGGGTTTGTTGTTTGGATTTCTGTATTTAAGGCTCGTCTGTTTCATTTTAAATGGGGTGCTTGCGCTAAATAACTCCGACACCTCCCGACCGATGATTGCCGGGATCACGCCTTTAAATTCGACATTGCCAGTTTTTGAATCTGTGTTAATTACTTTTTGTTTTTCCGCTATTATCTTCCTTAGACACATCAGTTCATGTGCTGCCATAGTAGCTTGTGTCTCTACCTGTGTTAGAAACTGGTCGTTCTGTCGCTTCATGTTGAAGTAGGACAGTGCACTCATCGCAATAACTAATGATACGACTATTGTAACTATGAAACGCGACATTAATTTCATTTTCTTAAACATTTTAAATCCCTCCCAACATGGGCATGAATTATCAACAATTCGTGTCCACACATTAAAAGTTTACGAATAAAAATACTGAGATACCTAACCCGAACGAGTCGGAAATGAAAAATGCAAATTGCAATATTTAGTGTCTGAACGAAAACTCGCAAAACTGTCATTTCGAGCGGAGCGAGAAATCTTTTGTCTATTGAAATTATTGAGTTTACAGATTTCTCCTTTCAGTCGAAATGACAAAAGGATGCGTTTTCGTTCAGACACTATTTACGTTGTATCCCGTACCATAATTTTGCCTTTTGAATTTTGCATTTTTCATTTCCGACTCGTTCGGGTTAGGTATCTCAGTATTTTTATTCGTAAACTTTTAATGTGTGGACACGA
>ORJL010705776.1_pt1 | contig 24428 bp, 30 predicted proteins | sample 1779941 | NCBI WGS metagenome assembly ORJL01 (sample SAMEA104232317, study PRJEB22302) | groundwater metagenome | biome: forest; feature: aquifer; material: groundwater | place: USA | collected 2011-08-07 | depth 5.8 m
ATCGAGCGCATCGCGGCGCTGGTCAGCGCACGGCCCGAGGTCAATCACAACTACCAGCGCGAGCACCGCTACAACCTTTGGTTCGTCGCCACCGCCGCCGACCGCGCGGTACTGGCGCAGACCCTGCGCGACATCGAGCACGAGACCGGCTGCCGGGTGATTTCCCTGCCGCTGGAAAACGAGTACCACATCGATCTCGGCTTCGATCTGCATGCCGCGCACAAGCATTCGGCTCCGTCCGTCGACGCGCCGGCGCGTGATCCCGATGCCGCGGAGAAGCGCCTGATCGCAGCCTTGCAGCCGGGTCTTGAACTCGTGGCGCGGCCCTTCGCCCGACTGGGGGAGCGCGCCGGCATGGGCGAGGGCGAAGTGCTGGCCCGCGTCGCCGGCTGGCTCGACGAAGGAATGATCAAGCGCTTCGGCGTCGTGGTGCGCCATCACGAGCTGGGCTATCGTGCCAATGCCATGGTGGTGTTCGACCTGCCCGATGCCGCGGTCGACCGCATCGGCTTGCAGCTTGCCGCCGAGCCCGGCGTCACGCTGTGTTACCGCCGCCGCCGCAGCCTGCCGGACTGGCCCTACAACCTGTATTGCATGGTGCACGGCCGCTCGCGCGAGGATGCGCAACCGGTGATCGAGCGCCTCGGCCGCCTCGCCGGCGCAGCCGGCCTGGCCCTGTTCTCGACGCGCCGCTTCAAGCAGTGCGGGGCGCGCTACTTCACCGAACCGGCGGAGCCCAAGGCTCGCGCCGGCGAACCCGCCGATGCCTGAAACCGCGGTGCTGGACGACATCGACCGCAGGCTGATCAATGCTCTGCAAGGCGATTTCCCGCTGGTGCGCGAACCCTATCGCCAGCTTGCGGCCGGACTGGGGCTGAGCGAGGCGGAACTCCTGAGCCGTCTCGACGCCATGCTGGAGCGCAAGGTGCTGACGCGCTTCGGGCCGATGTTTCAGATCGAGCGCGCCGGCGGTGCTTTCGTGCTGGCGGCGATGAAGGTTCCCGAGCAGGACTTCGACCGCGTCGCGGCGCAGGTGAACGCCTTTCCCGAGGTGGCGCACAACTATCGCCGCGAGCATGCGCTCAACATGTGGTTCGTGCTGGCCACGGCCACTCCGGCGGGCATCGCCGAGGCCATCGCCGCGATCGAGGCAGCGACCGGCCTGCCGGTCTTCCCTTTCCCCAAGGAGCGCGAGTATTTCGTGGAGATGAAGCTGCATGCCTGATGCATTGGCACGGACCGAACTGGACGCCGTGGACCGGCGCCTGATCGTCGCCACCCAGGCTGGCCTGCCGCGGGTGTCGCGGCCCTACGACGCCATCGGCGGCGAGCTCGGCCTCGCCGGCGGTGAAGTCATCCCCCCGCCGCGGGCGGCGGGCTCGGCACCGCGGGCGATGAGGCCCTCGCCCGCCTGCGGCGCATGCTCGATAACGGCGTGATCCGCCGCATCGGCGCCGTGCCCAACCACTACGCGATCGGCTACACGGCCAACGGCATGTCGGTGTGGGACGTCGACGATGCACGCATCGACGAGATGGGAGCGAAGGTGGGCGCGCTGGCTTTCGTAACCCACTGTTACCGGCGTCCGCGCCGCCGGCCCGACTGGACATACAACCTGTTCGCCATGGTGCACAGCCAGACGCGCGAGGAAGTCGCCGCGCGCGTGGCCGAGATCGCGGCCCTGCTGGGCGATGCCTGTCGCGCTCACGACATCCTCTACAGCACGGCGATCCTGAAGAAAACCGGCCTGCGGATTTCCGGCTGAGGTTAACGTGGAACGCTAGGATGAGTCGCTGGCGATATCGAGCGCAGCGAGCCTGATAGTAGCCTCCCCGCGAGGGGGCGAGGCGGGGTTTCGCACCGCATGCGGTGCGCCGCCGCAGCCAGCTGGCTGTGCAAAGCCAGCCGTGGGCCGCGCAGCGGATGGGAGGGGCGGGCCTTTATGCCGCTTTTCGGTTCTTACTGCTGTTCCTGCAGCGTGGTGATGTAGGCCAGGATGTCCTGCATGTCCTCGTCCTTGAGTTTGTTGAGCAGGCCGACTACGCCCTCCTCGTCGTGCGGCCGGTCGCCCTTGACGTATTTTTCCATCTGGCGTTTCAGGTAAGTCGTGTATTGGCCGACCAGCATCGGAAACATGCCACGCCCCATGCCGGTCTTGCCGTGGCATGTGACACACTGCTTCTGGTAGATCGCCTCGCCGTTGGCAAGATTGCCCGACACGCGCGGGATGATCATGACGCGCTCGGTCAGGGTCAGGCGGGTCAGGGCGTCGTCGCTGTCCTTGAATACCGGCCACTTGGTGGGCAGCTCGATCGATGCCAGGTAGGCGGCGACATCCTTGATGTCCTCGTCCGGCAGTTCCCGTTCCTGGGTGTAGGGATACATCGGAATATTTACGCGCGTGCGGGCACGGAAGGCCTTGAGTTGCGACTCGAGGTATCTGGCGCTCTGGCCGGCCAGGCGCGGATATTCGCCGCGCGACCCGCCCTGGCCCAGCTCGCCGTGGCAGCCGGCGCAAGTGCTGTTGATCTCCTTGCCCTTGTCCAGGCTCTGGGCCTGCGCAAGCCCGCCCAGACCGAGCAGCAACAGCAACAGCAGGCATCGCTTCATCGTGTTCCATCCATTCCGGGGTGATGCGGCCGATTGTCGCAGACCGCCGGCGCACTTTTCCTTGATCTGTGTCGGATAATCGCCAGATGCCCTTTCCCCCGGCGGCGGCCGACGGCGCCAACCTCTACCTCGACCAGCGGCGCAGCATCCTGTTGCGCTGGTGGCTGCTGCTGGCCGCCGCGATCGCCGTATCTTCGGCGCCGACTCTGCTCGGCCTGGCCCTGCCGCTGCTGCCCATGCTGGCAGTGCTGGCGGCGCTGGCGGGTTTCAACGCCTGGCTGCAGTGGTGTTCGCCGCGGTTTGCCGCGGTGCGGGCCGGCGAATTGTTCGGCCAGTTCTGCGTCGATCTGGCGGCGCTGGCGGTCCTGCTCTACCTGTCGGGCGGGGCCGCCAATCCGCTGGTCTCGCTGCTGCTGATCCCCGTCGCGGTAGCCGGGCTGTCGCTGCCGGGGCGCCTGACGGCGGCGGTGACGGTGCTGGCGGGGGCGATCTATTCGCTGCTGACGTGGTTTTACCTGCCGCTGGCAATAGGCGATGCTGCGCGCGCCGCGCGCCTGCACCTGGCGGGTATGTGGCTGACTTTCGTGGTCTCTGCGGCAATGATCGCCTGGTTCGTCGCGCGCATGACGGCCTCCATCCGCGAGCGCGACAGCCGTCTTGCCGCCGCGCGCGAGCAAGCCCTGCGCGACGAGCGCGTGGTGGCGCTGGGCACGCTGGCAGCCGGTGCCGCGCATGAGCTGGGTACGCCGCTGGCGACTATCGCGGTGCTGGTCGGCGAACTGGAGCGCGATCCTTCGCTCGACGCCGATGCGCGTGCCGATCTCGCCCTGATGCGCGAGCAGGTGGCGCTGTGCAAGGGCATCATCAGCGGCATGGCGCAACGTGGCGGCGCGACCCGCGCGGAAGCGCTGCGGGCGCAGGACGCTGCCGACTGGCTGCGCGGCGTGCTGGCGCGCTGGCAGGCGATGCGGCCGCGGGCCAGCGCCGGCATCCACGTCGCGGGTCGCGGCGTCGCCCCGCACCAGTTGTTCGATCCGTCAATGGAGCAGGCCGTCGCAAACCTGCTCAACAACGCGGCGGACGCCGCCGCCGGCGATATTCGCGTCGAACTTGATTGGGACGAAGCGAGGCTCTGGCTGGCAATTCGCGACAGTGGGCCGGGGTTCTCCCCGGAGGTGCTGCGTCGTGGCGGACGCGAGGCGATGCCAGCCGGCCATGGCGGTGCCGGCATCGGCCTGCTGCTGGCGTTTTCCGCGGTGGAGCGTGGTGGCGGCCGCATCGTACTCGACAACCCACCTGGCGGCGGTGCGCGGGCGCGCATCGAATTGCCGCTGGCGAACAGCGTGGAGGCTGCAAGGACATGAACGAAGCCATACTGCTCGTCGAGGATGACGCTACCTTCAGCGCCACCTTGGCGCGAGCCCTCAAGCGTCGTGGCCATGAAGTATTCGTCGCCGCGACCCCGGACGTCGCGTTGGAGCGGGCGCGGGCGGAGGCGCCGGACTGGATCGTGCTCGACCTCAACCTGGCCGGCGCGTCGGGCATGGCGCTGCTTGCACCGCTGCGAAACGCCTTGCCGGAGTGCCGCATCGTGGTGCTCACGGGTTATGCCAGCATCAGCACGGCGGTGGATGCGATCAAGCTGGGCGCCGTGCAGTACCTGGCCAAGCCGGTCGACGTCGATACCCTGCTGCGCGCCTTCAGCCATGAGCTCGGCGCCGAGCCGGCGGCCGCGGCCGCCGCACCGCCCGCGATGCCGATGTCCGTTGATCGCATGGAGTGGGAACACATCCAGCGTGTGCTGCGCGAGCACCAGGGCAACATCTCGGCCACGGCACGGGCGCTCAACATGCATCGGCGCACCCTGCAACGCAAGCTGCTCAAGCGTCCCGCGAAGCAGTAGGCCTCAGTACCCGACTGCGACGCGGTAGGGCACCGCGATGCGCTGCCGGCGGCTTTCCACCAGCACCGTCGCGACCCAGGTCATTCCCCCGGAAACGCAGACCGGCAGGGAGGTTTCGCCCGCATGGCGGCCCTCGCCAGCGGTCGCCAGTTCGGTCCGGTTGTAGCCCATGTTCATGGTTTCGCCGGCGAAATCGACCTCGACCTTGTCGGCCTTGAGGCCGCTGACGGTGACTTCCAGGCGCAGCGGCGCCAGGATCGGAATCGGCCGTGGCGTGATCGACAGTTCGATGCGCCCGCCATCCGGCAGGATGGCGGCGCAGGCCTGGCGCTGCAGGTCGCAGCCGGGCAGCGGCGGCGCCTTCACATCAGCCTTGGGCAGCAGCAGCGGCGACCCGTAATGGCCGGCGACGGCGATGCCGCCAAGGATGGCGATCATGGCCAGCGTGACCAGGTGCGATTCGGGCTTGCGCGAAGAGTCCTCGGACATTTCTTATCCAGGCATGGGGCAATTTGATCGATAGCGTCCGCCGGATTGATTCAAGTCAAGGCCGACTCAGGGTGTTTCGGGTCAAAGTGCGACAAATTGCCGCAGGGGGTCGTAGCGGCGTGGCGGAGTTGGATGCAGACAAGGCAGTGATTCGAAGTATCAACCGGAATGGGAGCGACAACATGAAACAGTTTAACAAGCAAGCCACCACGCTGCTGCTGGCAGCGGGGATGGGGCTGGCGGCGACCGCATGGTCGGCGGAAAGCCTGCAGGACGTGCTGAAACGGCGCAGCCTCAGCCAGCAGGACCTGCTGGCCGCGGCCAAGACCTACGTGCCGACCGGCAAGCGCGACGAATTCGTCACCTTCAGCTCGGGCGGCCAGTCCGGACAGGTGATCGTCTACGGCGTGCCCTCGATGCGCATCCTCAAGTACATCGGCGTGTTCACGCCGGAACCCTGGCAGGGCTACGGCTTCGACGAAAGCTCGAAGAATGTCCTCAAGCAGGGCCGCATCGACGGCAAGGACATCACCTGGGGCGATACCCACCATCCGGCGATTTCCGAGACCAACGGCGAGTATGACGGCCAGTTCCTGTTCATCAACGACAAGGCCAATCCGCGCCTGGCGGTGATCGACTTGCGCGATTTCGAGACCAAGCAGATCGTGGTCAATCCGATCTTCAAGTCCGAGCATGGCGGTGCCTTCGTCACCACCAACACCGAGTACGTGATCGAGGCGGCGCAGTACCCGACTCCGCTGGAGAACAAGAAGTTCTATCCGCTGGAGGAAATGAACGAGAAGTATCGCGGCGGCGTCACCTACTGGAAGTTCGACCGCAAGGAAGGGCGCATCGATCCGAAGGAATCCTTCTCCTTCGAACTGCCGCCCTACTGGCAGGATCTTTCGGACGCCGGCAAGCTGGCTTCGGAAGGCTGGTCCTTCACCAACTCTTTCTGTTCCGAGCGCTACGTCGGCGGCATCGAGAAGGGTCGTCCGCCATACGAGGCCGGCTGCTCCGCCAAGGACACCGACTACCTGCACGTGTTCAACTGGAAGAAAGCCGCCGAGATGGTCAAGGGCGGCAAGGGCTTCAAGACCATCAACGGCCACAAGGTCATCATGATGGAAACGGCGATCAAGGAAGGCCTGCTCTACCTGATCCCCGAGCCGAAGAGCCCGCACGGCGTGGACGTCACCCCGGACGGCAAGTTCATCATCGTCGCCGGCAAGCTCGACACCCACGTCTCCGTCTATTCCTTCGAGAAGATCCAGGCCGCCATCAAGGCCGGCAAGTTCGAGTCCAAGGATTCCTACGGCATTCCGGTGATCGGCCTCAAGGACGCGCTGCATACCCAGGTATCGCTGGGCCTCGGCCCGCTGCATACCCAGTACGACAGCAAGCCCTGCGTCGCCTACACCTCGCTGTATGTCGACTCGCAAGTCGCGAAGTGGAACTACTGCGAAGGCAAGGTGCTGGACAAGCTCAGCGTGCATTACAACATCGGCCACCTGATGACCATGGAAGGCGATTCGACCAAGCCCGCCGGCAAGTACCTGGTGGCCTTGAACAAGCTTTCCATCGATCGCTTCGTGCCGGTTGGTCCGCTGCAGCCGCAGAGCCACCAGCTGATCGACATCAGCAACGACAAGATGCAGTTGTTGTATGACATGCCCTTGCCGCTGGGCGAGCCGCACTATGCCGTATCGATCGCCGCCAACAAGCTGAAGCCCGCCGTGCGCTACAAGGTCGGCACCGACAGCCGCACCGACAAGCCGCATCCGGGTGCCGTGCGTGCCGGCGAGGAAAAGACGGTCAAGAAGGGCAACAAGGTCGAAGTCTTCGCCACCCTGATCCGCTCGCACATCACGCCGGAAACCATCGAGGTCGATGTCGGCGACGAAGTGACGATCAACCTGACCAACCTCGAGCGGGCGCAGGACGAAACCCACGGCTTCACGGTATCGACCTACAACACCCACGCCTCGGTTGAACCGGGCAAGACCGTCAGCGTCAAGTTCAAGGCCGACAAGGAAGGTGTCTATCCCTACTACTGCACGGAGTTCTGCTCCGCCCTGCACCTGGAGATGATGGGCTACCTGCTGGTCAAGCCGAAGGGCTGGAAGCCGACCAAGATGGAACTCGCGAAGGGCAGCTACACGGAAGCGGACTACAAGGCGACCGTGAAGAAAGTGGTTGACACCCAGGCCATCATCGATTCCGTCGTGGCCTACATCACCAGCGTCAACTACAAGGACTTCCCGGACGTCGTGGCCATGGTGGAAGACGCCTTCGACCAGTTGGGCAAGACCAAGGGCTTGAAGGAGAAGCATGAAGGCTTTGCCGCCAAGAAGGATTGGGAAAATGCCAACCTCTGGGCCGAGCAGATCTGGCAATACCAGGTCAAGACCGCCGACCTCGGTCTGAGGGCCAAGACCTATCTTGAGCAGAACGGAGCCAAGAAGGTCAAGTAACTGACTTAGGTCAATGCAGTACTCCGGGGGGCAGAGCTACTCTGCCCCCCGATTTCTTTCTGAAAGGGAAATAACCATGAAACCTGGATTGATACTGGCAGCCGCGGCTGCCGCCTGTTTTGCTGCCCCCGCCCTCGCCGACGGCAAGGCGCTCTACCTGGAAAAGACCTGCGTTGCCTGTCACGGCAAGGACGCCAAGAAGCCGCTGACGCCCGAGTATCCGAAGCTGGCCGGACAGAACGCCAAGTACGCCGAGAAGCAGATGCAGGATATCAAGAGCGGCGCGCGCGCCAACGGCAACTCGGCGGCGATGAAGGGCGTCATGCACCTGGTATCGGACGAGGAAATCAAGGAGCTGGCGAAGTACCTTTCCGAGATCAAGTAGGCGGAATTGACCTGGCGCAAGCCGGCATGGCCGTTCATTTGATGAGTATCAATGAACTCTTATGTTCCGAATGCCATCATTGCGCCACCCCATGACACAGACGAGGACACAGACATGCACAAGATACTGACGCTGGCGATTTCGATGGCGCTGATTCCCGCCTTCGCGCTCGCGGCACCGCCGGCGCCCAAGGCCGCCGGCATCGAATCCAAGGATTACCAGTGGGCCAAGATGGAAGGCGAACTCAAGGAGGCGCTGGACAAGAAGGGCGACGTCAAGCGCGGCAAGGAAACCTACGAGATCTGCGGCGCCTGCCACCTGCCTTCCGGCGCGGGCCGTCCCGACGGCACCTTCCCGCAGTTGGCGGGCCAGCACAGTACGGTGCTGATCAAGCAGATGGCCGACATCCGCGGCGGCCTGCGCGACAACCCGACCATGTATCCCTTCGCCAAGGAAATGACCGATCCGCAGGATCTGGCCGACACCTCGGCCTACATCCAGAGCCTGTGCATTCCGGTCGACCACGGCAAGTACGAGGGCGCCGATGCGGCCAAGCAGGTCGCCGACGGCAAGGCGATGTACGAGAAGGAATGCGTCGAATGCCACAAGGCCAACGGCGAAGGCGTCAAGGACAAGTTCTATCCCGTGCTCGCCGGACAGCATTACAAGTACCTGCTGCGCCAGATGACCGAGATCCGCGACGGGCATCGCCGCAACGCCAATCCCGACATGGTCAAGATCATCAAGAAATACGACAACAACCAGTTGGTCGCTATTTCGGCCTACCAGGCGAGCCTCTCCATGCCCGGCTCGATGTGCAAGGGCAAGGCCGCTCCCGCCGCCAAGGGCGGCAAGAAGAAATAAGATCGATCCGAAGCTTCCGCGCTCCCCTGGAGCGCGGAACGCAGGCGGACGGCATCATTCCCCGACATCGAGCACATCATGCAAGACCAGAAAAAACAGAACAGACTGATAACGGCCCTGACCCTGGTGGCCCTGGCGGCCCTGATCGCCTCCTATTTCTCGCCGATCTGGTGGGTGTCGCTGACGGCGCCCAACTATCCCAAGGACGCCTTTCCCGACGGCATCCGCATCCACTTTCATTTCGACGGCGTGTATAACGGCTGCCGTGCCGCCGGTGTCGGCACGCGCATGGCGAACGAGGTCCTGCAAAAGGATCTCGATCACACCGTGGAGCGCTACAACCCCATTCTCGACGCCCAGAAGAACGTCAACAAGGGTGCCGAAGGGCTGGATTGCGTGCATGAGATGAACACCATCAACCATTACGTCGGCATGTTTCCGATTTCGACCGGCGCGCCGGTCGAGAAGCCGATGGCCAAGTTCTTCTTCGGCTTCTTCGCCGTGATGCTGCTGGGATTCATCGCGCCGGAGGGACGGCGTCGGGCGATGGTGCTTGCCGGTGGTTTCCTGGCGGTCGCCGTCTGGATGGTGGTGCACCAGTACGCCCTGGGGCACATGGAAACCCACATCGCCGCCTATGTCCAGGAGGCGGGCACTTTCTTCAAGGAACCGGACAAGATCAAGGTCTGGGGCGACAACGTGCGCGCCATCACCACCGGAGTCATCGCCGGCCTGATCGTGGCGATGGCCATTGTCGTCGCCGGCGTCGCGAAATTTCGCGGCTTCTCATTGCTGCTGGCGCTGGTGCCGGCGCTGATGCCGATCTTCTTCGTCCTCGAATATGCCGGATGGCTCTGGTTCTTCGGCCACAACATGCACCCCTGGGGCGCCTTCACGGTCAAGCCCTTCATGCCCACGGTGTTCGGCGAAGGCAAGGTCGCGCAGTTCTCGACCTATTCCTACCCCTACTGGGGCTACGGCCTGCTGCTGATCGCCTTTGGCTGCCTGATGATGGCCGTGCTGCTGCGCCGCCGGCAGTTGCGCGAATCGTAAAGGGATAAAGATCGTGAGGCGCAAGCGCTGGCTCGGACTGTTGCCGGCCCTGCTGCTTGGTGTTTCCTCCTTGCTGGTGGCGCGTCCGGCTGACCGCGACGGGGACAAGCCGCCCGCCCTGGGAGCCACGGCGGATTTATCGACCGCGCCGCGCGTCGGCGTCGATCGGCCCAAACCCACCTACATGCTGCACCAGCGCGACAAGCGCGTGCATGGCCTCAAGCCCTTCCAGGACCTGGTCGATGCGGCGCCCGCCGGTTCGACCCTGAAGCCCCCGCCGGGCAGCTACGCCGGCCCGGTGGTGATGAAGAAGCCGCTGGTCATCGAGGGCGGCGGCCAGGTCACCATCGACGCCGGCGACAAGGGCACGGTGTTCTCCCTGGAAACCGATGGCGCCGTGCTGCGCGGCCTGCACCTCACGGGCTCCGGCGATTCGCACGACACGGACGACTCCTGCCTCGACGTGCGCGGCCATCGCAACGTCATCGAGCGGGTGGTGATCGACAACTGCCTGTTCGGCATCGACCTCAAGCAGTCGAGCGACAGCGTCCTGCGCGGCAACAAGATCAGTTCCAAGCCGCGCGAACTGGGCGTTCGCGGCGACGGCCTGCGCCTCTGGTACAGCGACCGCAACCTGATCGAAGGCAACGAAATCGTCGATTCGCGCGACATGGTGGCCTGGTATTCGCACGACAACGTCTATCGCAGGAATGTCGGCATGCGCAGCCGCTATTCGATCCACTTCATGTTCGCCAACAACAACGTGGTCGAGGACAACAAGTTCCATGACAATGCCGTCGGCGTGTATTTCATGTATACCGAGGGTGGCGTGTTGAGGAACAATCTGATCTCGCACGCCACCGGTGCCGCCGGCATGGCGATCGGTTTCAAGGAGGCGAGCAACACCGTGATCGAGGGCAACGAAATCATCTACTGCGCGGTCGGCATCGGTTCGGATTTATCGCCGTTCCAGCCCGACAGCAAGATCTGGGTGAAGAACAACCGCTTCGCCTACAACGGCATCGCCATCAAGCTGACCTCGGAGCTCGGCGGCAACGTCATTACCGACAATGTCTTCGAGGGCAATTTGACCCACGTGGTGCAGGCCGGACGCAACAAGGGCAACCTCAACGAGTGGCGCGGCAACTACTGGGACGACTACCAGGGCTTCGACCGCGACGGCAACGGTGTCGGCGACACGCCCTACGAGCTGTATGCCTTCGCCGACCAGATCTGGATCGAAATGCCGCCGGCGCGCTTCTTCAAGACCGCGCCGGTGCTGGAACTGCTGGATTTCCTCGAACGCCTGGCGCCGTTTTCCTCGCCTGAACTGACGCTGAAGGACGATAAGCCGCGCTTTCGCAAGCCGGAAACACAGAAGGGCAGGGTTGCAGGATGAGCGAGCTGAAAGCGCCGCAAGCCGCCAAGCCGCCGCCCTCGCGTGAGCGCATGCAGCAGGCGCGGCGCAAGTGGCTGCGCACCATCCTGCTCACCGGCGGCGTCATGGGAGCGGCACTGTCGGGCTACCTGCCGCTGGTCTATGCGCAGAAGAAACGCCTGCGGCCGCCCGGTGCGCTGGACGAAAAGGACTTCCTGTCCTCCTGCATCAAATGCGGCCAATGCGTGCAGGTCTGCCCGGTGCAGGCCATCAAGCTGGCCGACCTGGTCGACGGCTTCGGCGTCGGTGCACCCTACATCGACGCCCGCGAACAGGCCTGCGATTTTTCCTGCGATGCCGTGCAGTGCATCCTGGCCTGCCCCACCGGTTCGCTGGTGTACAAGAAGCCGGCCTTTCTCGGTGTGCGCAAGGGTGCCAAGCTCGCCGCCGCGCCCATCCTCAAGGCCAAGGAGAAGGACGCCGAGCCGACGCTGAACCTCGCCGAGCGCATCGGCGTCGCGCGCCTGACGCGGCCCGAGGCCTGTCTGGCGATCCAGGGCAAGGGCCTCAAAGGCCAGGTGCGCGGCCCGGCGTTCAAGGGCCGCATGCGCTACATGGAAGTGAATCGCTGGAAGCCGATCAAGGTCGCCGAGCATCCCTACGACATCGCCGAATGCGATCTCTGCGTGCGCGAATGCCCGGTCAAGGGCGCCATTTCCATCGAAACCGTGTTCGCCCCGGACGGCAGCAAGCGCAAGTCGCCGGTGGTGCATGAGCCCTGTGTCGGCTGCGGTGTTTGCGAAATGATCTGCCCGGTCGAGCCGACCTGCATCGTGGTCGAAGCGCGTGAGGTATGGAATACATGAACCATTACCTCAAGCGCCGTTTCCTCGACCAGATCGCCGTGCTGTTCGGTCGCGAGGCGAAGAAGCCGCCGGCGATCTCCGAAGCGGCGCAGAAGATTCACTTCCACAAGCGCGGCAACCGCGACCTGATCGCGGAGAAGCTCCATGCACGGGCGCACGCCGTGCATACCCACAAGTGGCGCAACCGGCGCTGGGCGGTGCTGCTGGCGGCGAACCTGTTCTTCACGATTTCCTTCTGGCTCGACATCCAGATCCTCGAAGGCGCACTGACCGCCTCGCGCTTCATCGGCTTCCACCTGATAGACCTCAACTCGGCGCTGCAGGTCATGCTGGCGCACAAGCACATCATCGTGAACCTGGTGATCGGCACGGGGACGGTGTTCGTGCTCTGGCTGTTGCTGGGCGGGCGCACGTTCTGTTCCTGGGTCTGCCCCTACCACCTGCTGGCGGAGTGGGCGGAAAACATCCACCTCTGGCTGGTGAAGAAGAAGCTGGTGACCGCCCAGGCCATCGACCGCCGCCTGCGCACGCTGTCGTGGATCGTGTTTGCCGTGCTGGCGGTGGCCACCGGTTACACGGTGTTCGAGGCGATTTCGCCGACCGGCATCGTTTCACGGGCATTGATCTACGGCCCCGGCCTGGCCCTGCTCTGGGTGCTGGCGCTGCTGGTGTTCGAAGTCTTCTTCTCGCGCCGCGCCTGGTGCCGCTATGCCTGCCCGATCGGCCTCACCTACGGCGTGGTCGGCATCTTTTCGCCGCTGCGCATCAAGTACACTCTCGACGGCTGTTTCCACGAGGGCGACTGCCGCAAGGTCTGCCTGGTGCCGCATGTGCTCGACACGGTGATCAAGGGCCGCGCGGTGGATACGGAAATCCCGATCGGTCCCGACTGCACGCGCTGCGGCCTGTGCGTCGATACCTGTCCGACGGGGTCCCTCACTTTCGACGTCAAGGGCCTTTCCAAACTGCTTTGAATCCGGGCTCCCGGCCCACCCCAACCATGATCCGTTTTTCCGACGTAACAAAAAGCTTTCGCAAGACGCGCGTGCTCGACGCCATCAACCTGGAAATCGGGCTGGCCGAGCGAGTTGCGCTGATCGGTTCCAACGGCGCCGGCAAGACCACGCTGATCCGCTGCCTGCTGGGCGAATACACTTTCGATGGCCAGGTCACGATCAACGGCCGCGATCCGCGCCAGGAAAGAACCGCGGTGCTCGGCGCCATCGGCTTCGTACCGCAATTGCCGCCGCCGCTGAAAATGCCGGTGGCGCAACTGATCGATTTCTCGGCGGCGCTATGCGCCACCGATCCGGCGCGCATCCACGAGCTGGCGCAGCGTCTCGGCCTCGACCTGGCGCCGATCCTGACGCGGCCCTTCGTCAAGCTTTCGGGTGGCATGAAGCAGAAGCTGCTGATCGCCATCGCGCTGGGGCGCGAGGCGAAAGTGCTGGTGATGGACGAGCCCGCCGCGAACCTCGACCCGGAAGCGCGCAAGATATTCTTCGAACTCCTGGCCGAACGCCAGGAGGACGTCACCATGCTGATTTCCAGCCATCGCCTGAACGAAGTCTCGGCCCTGGTCAATCGCGTGATCGAGATGGACATGGGCAAGGTGGTGCTCGACGATCGCGTCGCCGACGACGTTTCGCTGTCCGGCCAGTTCGCCTGCCGCATCGCGATCAAGCGCAACGAGGCTGCGTTCATCAAGGCCATGCAGACCTGGAACTTCAGCGATACGGGCAATGGCCTGGAATGGGTCGGCGTGGTGCCCGGCCCCGATCGGCTGCGCTTCATGGGCATGATCTCGCGCTACGTGGCGCTGATCAGCGATTTCTCCTTGGCCGAGGCGGAAGCCGGCGCGGACGGGGCACCGAACTGATGAACCGCCGCCGCTTTATCGCCGCCGCCGCGACCCAAAGTCTGGCGCTGACGCCGCTGGCGGCCGCGTTGTCGGCCTGCGGAAAAAACGGCGTCTGGCCGGAAGGCATGGCCGAGATCAAGTGGGACCGCGACACCTGCAGCCGTTGCAGCATGGTGATTTCCGACCGCCGCTTCGCCGCCGAACTGCGCGGCGGCGACAAGAACACCGTGTTCAAGTTCGACGACATCGGCTGCGCCGTGTTCTGGCTGCGCGACAAGACCAGGGACTTCCCGTGGCTGGCCGAGCCGGCGACGAGCTTCTGGGTGGCCGACGCCGGCGCCAGCGGCGACAAGTGGCTGAAGGCGCGCACTGCCCATTACACCGGCGGCAGGATTTCGCCGATGGGTTACAACTACGGCGCCCGCGCCTACGCCGAAGCGGGGTCGCAAAGCTTCGACGAGATGCGCCAGCACGTGCTGGCAAAAGGTAAATAGCAATGAAACAGTTATGGCTCACCGCCAAGCTCGACATCGTCGAATCCCTGCGTGCGCGCTGGTTCCAGGTCTATACCCTGGTCTTCGGCGGCATCGTCGCCTTGCTGTTCCTGTTCGGCCTGACCGAATCGCGCGTGCTGGGCTTCATCGGCCTCTCGCGCCTCTTGGTGACCTACATCCAACTGACCATGGCGATCCTGCCGATCTTCGTCCTGATCACCACCGTGCGCTCGGTAGCGGGCGACCGCGAGGCCGGCGTCTATGAATATCTGTTGTCGCTGCCGGTGTCGCTGGCGGCGTGGTTCTGGGGCAAGATCCTCGGCCGCTACATCGTGATCTTCCTGCCGGTATTCGGCGCCATGGTGCTGGCGGTGCTGATCGCGCTGCTGCGCGGCATCGAGGTGCCCTGGGGCATGTTCGGCTACTACACGGCGCTGCTGGCGGTGATGGCGGCCTGCTTCCTCGGCATCGGCATGCTGATCTCGGCCCTGGCGCGCAGCACCGACATGGCGCAGGGCGCGGCTTTCGTGGTCTGGCTGACGCTGCTGCTGTTCCTCGACCTGATCCTGCTCGGCGTCATGATCCAGGGCAAGGTCTCGCCCGAAATTGCGGTGACCATGGCGCTGGCCAATCCGCTGCAAGTGTTCCGCACCGCCGCGCTGGCCTTGTTCGATCCGCAACTGATCGTGCTCGGCCCTTCGGCCTACGTCATCCTCGACCTGTTCGGCACGCTGGGCTACAAGGTATTCGCGCTGGTCTATCCGACGGTGGTCGGCATTGCCGCCGCGACGCTGGGTTACCAGATCTTCAAGCGGGGCGACCTGCCGTGATCCGACGCCTGCTGCTGTTGATCGCCGTGCTGGTGTCGTCGCGGGCCCATGCCGCCGGCAGCGACGCCCTGTTCGCGGCGAAGCTTGCCGGCACCGATGACAAGCCGATCGCGCTCGAGGCCTTGCGCGGCAAGCCGCTGATCGTGAATTTCTGGGCGCGCTGGTGTGCGCCCTGCCGCGTCGAGATTCCGGAACTGGTGAAGACCCAGGACAAGTATCGCAAACGCGGGCTGACCGTGGTCGGCATCGGGCTCGAAGACAAGGCGGAGTCCGTGCGCGACTTCATGAAGGCCTACGAGATGAACTACACCGTGCTGCTGGCCAAAAACGGCGGCATCGAACTGATGCAGGCGCTGGGCAATACGCGCGCGGGCTTGCCTTTCACCGTCGCCATCGGCCGCCATGGCGAGATCGTCGCCAGCAAGCTGGGCGCCATGAACCGCGCCGAACTCGACGCCGCCAGCGAAGCGGCGCTGAAGTAAGTTTCCCCATGACAGCGACGCGAAAGGCGGACGGCACTCTCGAACGAAGCTTCGGCAGGGAAACGGTCAGCACCGCCGAACGGCGCGAGCGCATCAAGCAGGTCTTTGGTGCCGTGGCCCCGCGCTATGACCTGATGAACGACATCATGAGCTTCGGCATTCATCGCCTGTGGAAGCGCACGCTGGCACGCCACGTGGCGGCAGTGCGCGGGTTCGTGGTCGACCTCGCCGGCGGTACCGGCGACGTGGCGCGCCTGCTTGCCGCCGAGGGGCGTTGCGTGGTGGTCTGCGATCCCAGCCTGCCGATGATGCATGCCGGGATGCGGCGCGGCAGGGATGGCCTGGTCTGGCTGGCCGGGGAGGCGGAGCGGATTCCCCTGGGCGATGCCAGCGTCGATCTGCTCACCGTCGCCTTCGGCCTGCGCAACGCCACGCAACTGGAGCGGGCGCTGATCGAGATCCGCCGCGTCCTGAAGCCCGGCGGCCGCTTCGTCTGCCTCGAATTCTCGCGGCCGGCGGCGTGGCTGGCGCCGCTCTACGACGCGTATTCCTTCCTCGTGATTCCTCGCCTCGGCGCGCTGGTGGCGCAGGAGCCGCGCGCTTATCAATATCTGGTCGAGTCGATCCGGCGCTTTCCGGATCAGCAAGGCTTTTCCGTCTTGATGCAACAGGCCGGCTTTGATGAGGCGCGCTGGGAGAATGTATCCTTCGGCATTGCCTGCCTTCATTCCGGAATCCGCCCGCATGAGACCTGAACTACCGCGCGCAGTTACCACGGCGCCTCCCACCGGTTGGCGTGTCTGGTGGACGGCGACGCGCCCGCGCACCCTGAGCATTTCCGCCACGCCGGTGCTGGTGGGCAGCGCGCTGGCCTGGGCAGAGGGCGCAGCGCCGGCCTGGTTGCTGATGCTTGCCGCATTGTGCTGCGCCATCCTGATCCAGGTCGGCACCAATCTGCACAACGATGCCGCGGACTACGAGCGCGGCACGGATCGCGCCGACCGCATCGGCCCGCTGCGGGTCACCGCCGCCGGATGGGCCAGTCCGGATGCGGTACGCCGCGCCGCCGTGATCAGTTTCGCGCTGGCGCTGCTGCTGGGCATCTACCTGGTGGCACTGGGCGGCTGGCCGATCCTGGTGGCGGGCCTTGCCTCGCTGGTCGCCGGCTGGTCCTACTCCGGCGGACGGCATCCGGTGTCCCGCACGCCTCTGGGCGAACTCTTCGTCCTGGTTTTTTTTGGACTCGTCGCCGTCGCCGGCAGCCACTGGCTGCAGGCTGGCGCCTGGTCGTCGCCGGCATGGCTGGCCGGCATCGTGGTCGGCATGCCGGCGGCGGCGGTGTTGCTGGTGAATAACTACCGCGACCTGGAAGACGACCTGCGCAGCGGCCGGCGCACCCTGGCGGCGATCTTGGGACGCGAGCGCTCGCGCCTGGTCTATGCCGCGCTGATGCTCTTGCCCTTCGCCGGGCTGTTGCTGCTGGCCGGGCACGGCATGCGGGGCGCCCTGCTGGGCTTCCTCGCCTTGCCCTTCAGCCTGGTCCTGATCGGCCGGCTGCGGCGCACGCCGCCGGGGCCGCAACTCAACCTGCTGCTGGCCGGCACCGCGCAGGCGGGCTTTTCCCTTGGCACGCTTTTGTCGATCGGACTCCTGCTGTGAGCCTGCCGGTGGTGGAAGTATTTTTGCCGCTGGCCCTGGCTTTCATCATGTTTTCGCTCGGCCTGACCCTGGTGGTCGACGATTTCAAACGCGTATTCACCCGACCCAAGGCCATGCTGGTCGGCCTTGCCGGGCAGATGCTGGCGGTCCCGCTGTTCGCCTTCGCCATCGCCGTGGCATGGCGCCTGCCGCCCGAGATGGCGGTCGGGCTGATGATCCTCGCGGCCTGTCCGGGCGGCGTCAGTTCCGGCTTGCTGACCCATCTGGCACGAGGCGATACGGCCCTGTCGATTTCCCTCACCGCCGTGACCAGTGTTGCCGCCGTGATGAGCGTGCCCTTCGTCGTCGATCTGTCCATGCGGCAGTTCATGCAGACTGCGGTGAGTGTCGATTTCCCGCTGCTGAAGATGGTGCGCGGGGTGTTCCTGCTGACCACCGTTCCGGTGGTGCTCGGCATGAGCCTCAAGGCCTGGCGCCCGGCGCTCGCGCTGCGCCTGGAGCGCCCCGCGGGGCGATTGGCGACGGGCCTGTTCGTGCTCATCGTGCTGGCCACGTTTTTCAGCCAGCGGCAACTGCTGATCGACAATCTGGGCAGCATCGGACCGGCCGCCATGCTGCTCAATCTGCTGGGGATCGCGACCGGATTCGGCTTGGGGGGCGCGGGCCGGGTGGGGGGGGGCGGGGGCGGCGCGACGGCATCGCGGTCGCCACGGAATGCGGCCTGCAAAACGCCGGCCTGGGAATTTTCATCGCCGCCGGCGTCATGCAGTCGCCGGCGATGACGGTGCCCAGCGTGGTCTATGCCCTGCTGATGAATGCCGGCGCGATCGGCTTCGTGTTCCTGATGCGCGGCATGGATGGCGACGGCGGTGGCGCACGGGTAAAAGCAGGCGGCTGATGAAATCGTGGCTGTATTTCCTGGCGGCCCTGGTCGTGCCGGCGTTCGCGGCGACCCCCGTTCCCCTGCAAGCCCTGATCGACGCCACGCCGGCCGGCGGCACGCTGCGCCTGGCGCCGGGCCGCTATGCCGGCCCGGCGAGCATCGCCCGGCCGCTGACGCTCGACGGCGGGCGCCAGGCCGTCATCGTCGGCGACGGCCGGAGCACCGTGCTCTCGGTCGCGGCCAACGGCGTCACGCTGCGCGGCCTGCGCCTGACCGGCAGCGGTGAGTCGCACGATCGCATCGACGCCGGCATCCTGCTCGAAGGCGACGACCATCGGGTCGAGGACAACGAGATCGACGACGTGCTGTTCGGCATCCATCTCAAGCGCGTCAATCGCTCGCGCATCGCCGGCAACCGGGTCACCGGCAAGCCACTGGAACAGGGCATGCGCGGCGACGCGATCCGGCTCTGGTACAGCCAGCACAATGTCATCGAGGGCAACCGCTTCACTCGGGCGCGCGACCTGACCTTCGCCAACTCGGCCGACAACCGCATCGTCGGCAACCGCTTCAAGGACGGCCGCTACGGCATGCACGTGATTTTCTCGCCGCGCCTGCGGATCGAGGACAACCATCTTTCCGATACCGGCACCGGCATCATCGTGCTCTACTCGCCGGACCTGGTGCTGCGCGGCAACCATGTCGCCCACGCCCTGACCGGAGGCGGTGGCGGCATCGTGTTCAAGGAAAGCAACGACGCCCTGGTGGAAGGGAACGAAGTGCTGCACTGCTCGGTCGGCCTGCGCGTCGACGCACCGCCCGAATCCGTGGGCAAGCTGACGGTGAAGCGCAACCGCTTCGCCCACAACATCATCGGCCTGTTCTTCTACGGCGAGGAAGGCGGCCACCGCTTCATCGACAACCGTTTCGAGAACAACCTCAACACCGTCGCGATCAGCGCGCCCGGCGCCGGCAGCGCCAATGTCTGGCGCGGCAACTACTGGGACGACTACCAGGGCTTCGACCGCAACCATGACGGCATCGGCGACACGCCGCACGAGGTCTACCTGTTCGCCGACCGCATCTGGATGGAAACGCCGCTGGCGAGCTTCTTCCGCAATTCGCCGCTGCTGGAGACGCTGGACTTCCTCGAACGCCTCGCCCCCTTCTCCTCGCCGCATCTGGTGCTGCGCGATCCCGCGCCGCGCATGCGCTGAGCCTACAATCGCAAGCTGTCATCAAAGGAAACAGCATGAAACCACTTCGACTCGTTGTTCCCCTCGTGATCGCCGCGCTGTCGGCCCCGTCATTTGCCGCCGACGCCGAAGCCGGGCTGGTCGCGGTCAAGGCCCTAGGCGGCGTCAACGGCCAGGCCCTGGCCTGTGCCGAAACCCGGGTCGCCGCGCGCGCCAAGGAACTGATGCTGGCCCATGCGCCAAAGACGCCGCGTTTTGGCGCCGCCTACGAAGAGGCCACGCAGGAGGCCTTCGCCGCGCAGACCCGCTCGGGCAAGGCCTGTGCAAATGCGACGGACCTCACCGCCCGCCTCAATCAATTGGCCTTGCAGCTTGCCGAAACCCTGCCCGTGGCGGCGAAGTGACGTGAAAGCACAAGCGCTGCGCGCGTTGCTCCTCGCGGCGCTGCTGGCCGCCGCGGCGCCGGTGCCGGCCCAGCCGGCGGCCGCGCGCCATGCCCCGGCGCCGCAGGATGCGTCGCCGCTGATGCCGCGCTATCTGCTGATGGACGTACAGGGCAGGGCGGTGAGCCAGGAAGACTTTCGCGGCCGTTTCCAACTCGTCAGCTTTGGCTTCATCTCATGCCCGGACGTCTGTCCGACCACCTTGCTGGAGATAAAGCAGATACTCGAAGCACTGGGCGAGCGGGCGGCGCGCCTGCAGCCCGTGTTCATCACCGTCGATCCGGAACGCGATACGCGCGAGGTGCTGCGCGAATACACCGCGGCCTTCGACCGGCGCATCCTCGGCCTGACCGGTTCGCCGGAACTGGTGCGGCGCGCCGCCGACAGCTTCCGCGTGCAGTACGAGAAGGTGCGCGAGCCTGGTGCCGCCGCCGACAACTACACCATGAGCCATACCGCCGGCATGGTGCTGCTCGACACCCAGGGCCGCTTTCTGGCGCGCTTTCCCTACGGCATGCCGACGCGCGAAATCGGCGAGCGCATCCTCGCCGCCATGGGCGCCGGCGGGCGCTGAACCGGCCGGGGGCCGCCCATCGTCACGCGCCGCCATTTCCTTGCCGCGGGCGCCGCCCTCGGCGCCGCGCGGGTCGTCGGCCAGACGCCGCCCGAACTGCTGCCGCCTTCGGGCGGGCGCCGCGTGCTGATCGTCGGCGGCGGCTGGGGCGGACTCGCGGCGGCGCGCCGGCTGCGCCAACTGGCGCCCGAACTCGACGTGGTGCTGATCGACCGGGAGGCGGCGTTCCGCTCCCTGCCGCTGTCCAACCAGTGGCTGGTGGATCGCACGCCGCATGCGCTGGTGCAGCAGGACTTCGCCATCGTCGCGCGGGCCTTCGGCTACCGCGCGATCCGGGCCGAGGTGAGCGCCATCGACCGCGAGCGGCGCCGCGTCCATACCGCGCAGGGGACGCTGGACTATGACTGGCTGATTCTCGGCGTCGGCATCCGCCACGACTACGCTCCGTGGCTGGGCGACGACGCGCGGGCCATCGAGGCCACGCGGCGGCTCTATCCGGCCGGATTCATGGCCACCGAACTGGATGCGCTGAAGCGCAAGCTGGCCGGGTTCAGCGGCGGCGATCTGCTGATGACCGTGCCGTCGGGGCCCTCGCGCTGTCCGCCGGCGCCCTATGAGCGCGCCGTGATGATCGCCTGGCTGCTGAAGACGCGAAAAATCAAGGGCCGGTTGATCCTGGTCGATGCCGGCGGCGGCATGCAGCGCTTCAACCGGATGTTTGCCGAGCGCTACAAGGATCAGGTACAGCACCTGACCCATGCGACGATCAAGTCCATCGACCCGTTCAAAAAGAGCCTGAGCACCGAGTTCGACGAGATCGGCTTCGACGATGCGATCATCATTGCACCGCAGCAGGCCGCCGATCCGGTGCGGCAAGCCGGGCTGATCGGTGCCGATGCGGGCGGCAGGCCGGGCGGCTGGGCCGCCGTCGATCCGCTGCACCTGCACGCCGTCGGCGACGAACGCGTGTTCCTGGTCGGCGACCTGCTGGGGCAGGTGTCGCCGCTGTTCGGCCACTATCCGAAGAGCGCGCACATGGCCGTCCAGCTTGGCCGCATCGCCGCCGCCGAAATCGCGGCGCGCTCGCGCGGCCAATTGCCGCCTCCGCAAATTCCGCAAAGCATTTGCCATGTCTACACCGACGTCGAGCCGATGGAGATGATGCGCATCGACGCCAGCTACCGCCTGCGCGGCGACGGCCTGATCACGCAGACGGTGCGCCAGCACGAGGACCCGCAACCGCGCGGCGAGGACCGGCAGTGGGCGCAGGGGTTCTACCGGGAGATGCTGGGGTCGGAGTGAATGGTCCGCCGCGGATCGAATCCGGGCAGATCCTCGACACGGGTCCGAACACCGATCGGGCGTGTCGATTGCAAGGGTTGGATTGCAAGGGTTGGATTGCAAACAGACGTATATTATCTTAATATACATCCATGATTGATTTGGCCACGATCGTGGGCTTCGACTGGGACGACGGCAACGCACGGAAGAACGAGAAGCATGGTGTCCTGATGGCGGAAATGGAGCAGGTTTTCTTCAATGCCCCGTTGTTGTTGCTGGACGACGAGAAGCATAGCCAGCGGGAGGCCCGGCACCATGCCTTGGGCCGGACGAATGAAGGCCGATTGTTGCATCTGACTTTCACCCTGCGCCACGCGGGTAGTCTGATCCGCGTGATCTCGGCCCGCGATATGCATCGCAAGGAGCGAACAATTTATGAGCAAGCCGACTAAAACCATTCCCCGCTTTGCCAGCGAGGCCGAGGAACGCGCGTTCTGGGAGAGTCAGGATTCGACGGCGTATGTCGACTGGTCGAAGGCAAAGCGAGCCATTCTGCCCAATCTCAAGCCTACGACGAAGACGATTTCGCTGCGCCTGCCGCAGCACTTGCTGGATTCGATCAAGGCCGCCGCCAATGCACGCGACGTGCCTTACCAGTCGCTGATCAAGGTCTGGCTGCAGGAGAAGCTGCATAGCTGACTACGATGGGGCGGCGGGCGACGTGATCGCCATCCCGCCGGCGCCGACGCTTGATCGGGATCAGGGTTGCGTAAAGGAGCTTTGGGCGTCCGCTTCATGGAAGTCGTCGCTAAGCCTCCTTGGGGCAGCCAACCGCCGTTTTCCCTAGTGCCGCGCAAACACGCTGGTCTTGCCGTCCGGCCCGACCAGCAGCGTGTTGTAGGCCTCGCGCCTGACGTCGCGCTCCTGGCCGGCGTTGTCGAGGATGGTGCAGGCCGTTTCGCAGAAGGGGTTGGACTGTTCGCGCCCCGGCGCGCCGCGCGGCAGGCCGGGCACGGCGAGGCCGCGGGCGCGGGGCTTTTCCTTGAGCAGCAGCTTGATGTCCTCGGCCGGCACGTGGCCCTCGATGAAATAGTTGCCCACCTTGGCGGTATGCACCGATTCGAGTCCCGAAGGCACGTTGAGCCAGCGCTTGAGGCGCGGCATGTTGGCCTCGGCGGTTTCCTCGAGGCTGACCTCGAAGCCGTTCTGGCGCAGGTGGTCGGCCCAGTCGATGCAGGCCAGGCAGGGGCTGGGGGCATAGACGACGATGGGCGGCAGGCTTTCGGCGGCAGCGACCGTGCCGCAGGCTGCCGCAAGCAGCAGCAGCGTCGAGCGCAAGCGCTTCAACACGGCTTGCCCGGCTGGCAGCCCTTGAGCAGCCACAGGGAAATCACGCCGGCCAGTTCGTCGGCGCGCACCTTGCGCGCCATGCTCAGCGCGTCGCGCCCGGCATCGGTCTTGAGCGTCGGGTCGGCGCCCGCTTCGAGCAGCAGCCGGGCGTTGGCGGTGCGCGTGGAAAATGCCGCCATGTGCAGCGCCGTGCGGCCTTCGCCGTCGCGCGCGTTGACCGCCGCGCCGGCGGCCAGCAGCGCCTTGAGCGGGCCGCTGTCCTGGTTCATCGCCGCATAGTGCAGCGGCGTGATGCCCAGCGGGCTGCGCGCGTCGCGCGCGCGCGGTGTTTCCTTGAGCAGCCTTTCCACGTCCTGCCGCGTGCCCATGCGCGCGGCATCGTGGATGGGCTGCTCGTTCATGCCCAGGCCCGACTCCGTCGCGCCCGCCGGGCCGGCCGGCAGCGCGGCGGCCAGGAGCATGGCCGCGCAAAGGATGCTGACGCTTGACTTCATCGTGACGACCTCGTGTGTGCTGATGCAGGGGATTGGCGGCGGGCGCTCGATCGCCATTTGCCGCCGCAATGTGCGATTATCGCCAAGTTCGGAAAAAAGCGGATCGGGAGACGGGAATGTTCAAGATACTGGCACTGGCGTTGTTGATATTGCCGGTCGCGGGAACTGCGTTGGCGGACGGGCCAGCAAAGTCGTCCGGCAAGGTTTCCGCTGTCGGGACGTGGAACGCCGACGAGGCCGAGAAGGAGGAGGCGCTCAGGCTGGGTGGCAACGCCGGGGACGGCAAGGCGGCGTTTGAAGTCTGTAGCGCTTGCCACCTGCCGTCCGGCGTCGGGCGCCTGGACGGCAGCTATCCGAAGATTGCCGGCCAGCACGCCACGGTGCTGATCAAGCAGATCGTCGACATCCGCATCGGCCTGCGCGACGCGCGTGGCATGCATACCTTCGTCAAGGAACTCCGGAATGCGCAGGATGTTGCCGATGTCGCGGCGTATGTCGAGAACCTGTGCATTCCGCCCGGCAACGGCAGGTATCCGGGGTCCGACGCGGACGGCCGGATCGCCGAGGGCAAGACCCTGTATGACAGGGATTGCAGCGATTGCCACCAGCCGCGCGGCGAGGGCGTCAAGGCAAAGTTCTATCCCATGCTGGCCGGACAGCATTACCGCTACCTGGCGCGCGCGATGGCCGACATCCGCGACCGCTATCGGGACAATTCCAATCCCGACATGGTCAAGGTCATCAAGAAATACGACAACGCGAAGCTGGGGTCGATCGCGGCCTATCTCGCCAGCCTGCCGACGCCGGGAACCCCCTGCGCCCCGGCGCCGGCCCGAGTCGTCAGGCAAGCCGGGCCGAC
>ORJL010112207.1_pt1 | contig 24422 bp, 22 predicted proteins | sample 1779941 | NCBI WGS metagenome assembly ORJL01 (sample SAMEA104232317, study PRJEB22302) | groundwater metagenome | biome: forest; feature: aquifer; material: groundwater | place: USA | collected 2011-08-07 | depth 5.8 m
CCCCCGCGCCCCCCCCCGCCGACACCGACGATGAACTCTGGATCTGCCAACATCCGCCGGTGTTCACCCAGGGCCTGTCGGGCAAGCCCGAGCATCTGCTGCGCGACATCGGCGTGCCCGTGGTGCAGATCGACCGCGGCGGCCAGATTACCTATCACGGTCCCGGCCAGGTCGTGGCCTATCTGCTGCTCGACCTGCGCCGGCGCGAGATCACGGTGCGCGGACTGGTGAATCGCATCGAGCAGGCGGTGATCGACCTGCTGGCCGGCTACGGCGTGAATGCCGCGCGCCTGGCCGGCGCGCCCGGCGTCTATGTCGGCGCCGCCAAGATCGCCGCGCTTGGCCTGCGCATCAAGCACGGTTGCAGCTATCACGGCGTTTCGCTGAATGTCGACATGGATCTGGCGCCCTACGACGCGATCAACCCTTGCGGCTATGAGGGCATGGCGGTTACCCAGTTGCGTGCGTGTTTGCCACAATGGCGCGGCGCGGAAGAAACTGCGATAGTCGGCAAAGCCCTGGCCGATCATCTGGCCCGGCAACTGGAAGAAAAAGACACATGACGACCAAGCAAAAAGGCGAAGCCAAGACCGCGCGCATCCCGATCAAGGTGGTGCCGGCCGAGACCGTGCTCAAGAAGCCCGACTGGATCCGCGTCAAGGCCGGCAGCAGCGCCGGGCGCTTCGGCGAGATCAAGCAGATCCTGCGCGAACACCACCTGCACACGGTCTGCGAGGAAGCCACCTGCCCCAACATCGGCGAATGCTTCGGCAATGGCACGGCCACCTTCATGATCCTCGGCGACCTGTGCACCCGGCGCTGCCCCTTCTGCGACGTCGGCCACGGCAAGCCGCTGCCGCCCGATGCGGAGGAACCGGAAAAGCTGGCGCGCACCATCGCCGCGATGAAGCTCAAGTACGTCGTCATCACCAGCGTGGACCGCGACGACCTGCGCGACGGCGGCGCCCAGCACTTCGCCGACTGCATCGCGAAAGTGCGCGAACATTCGCCGGGTACGAAAATCGAGGTGCTGGTACCCGACTTTCGCGGCCGCCTCGACATCGCGCTCGACATCCTCGCCGCCACACCGCCCGACGTGATGAACCACAACATGGAAACCGTGCCGCGCCTCTACAGGCAGGCGCGCCCCGGCGCCGACTATGAAAATTCGCTGCAGCTATTGAAGGCCTTCCGGGCGCGCGTGCCCGGCGTGCCGACCAAGTCCGGCCTGATGGTCGGCCTCGGCGAAACCGACGAGGAAATCCTCGATACCCTGCGCGACCTGCGCGCCAACGACGTCGAGATGCTGACCATCGGCCAGTACCTCGCGCCCTCCGGCCACCACCTGCCGGTGCTGCGCTACGTCCATCCCGACGTGTTCGCCATGTATGCCCGCGAAGCTGCGGCGATGGGCTTCAGCCACGCCGCTTCGGCGCCGCTGGTGCGCTCAAGCTACCACGCCGACCAGCAGGCGCATGGAGCCGGAGTGGCCGGCACCTGAGAGTTATGCGAAGCGGTATCCGGCAGGACGGCGCCGGCGCTACGGCGATCTCCGAATGACAAATGTGGTCGGTCAGCGAGTTCAGCACGAGGCTCCTTGGCAACTCGGCCCATTGAGGTCATAGACGGTGGAATGCCCGGGATTCCCTTCTGGTCTAGGCACCCCCTTGGGGATCAGGAAAGAGACTGAATTGCCGCCATACAGTCCAGGCGGATAGGTGAATCGCTTGAGGACTACATATTTCCTGAATGTTGAGCTCATCCGTGGCTTTGGTAGCCCTTGATTGAGTGCCGGCGGAGCCGCCTGGTCAATGGCGGCGTACCAGGCATCAAGGTCAGCCAGAGTTGCATTTCGCAGGAACCCCTTTTTGATGGCATCTTCTATTCCCGCAAGCCCCGCCACGGGGGCGCTTTTGTCATAAAAGGACTCGGGCGTCGTATCCTGAGATACGATCAGCTTGAGATTTCCGGGTATGGGATCGCCAACGACCACTTTTCCATTTTCAGCATGGAAAATCCTGTCCGTCGAGCGGCCGAATACGCGCGAAGAGAGCTGGCTCACCTGCTCAAGCGTCGTATGCGTTTCGACGTAGAACCCTCCGCAGGGCCCTTTGTTGTCGTAAGTACTGACCAGCAATGGCGCGCCTTTTTCAAGGCCAGCGACGACCTGCCGGTGATATCCGCCAACCAGTACCGCCATGATTATTGTTTCTTCCGTCCGACTGATGTTCCAGATCGTGGGTGCATAGGCGCCCAGGATCAGGGCAATAGGCTTCTTGGGGCTATTGACCGCAACATCGATCTGGGTGCTCGCGCTTCCGCTCTGGTCGATTTGGAACGAAATCGGGCGACCGGCATACGCTCCTGCTGCAAAAACTGCAGCATCCGGCGGCAGGCTCAAACCGGGGAAGCTGCAGGCGTCGATCTTGGGTTGAATATCCCGGCATGACCGATTGCCCTTCAGGTTATAGGTCTGTTCAATTCCTGGCGCCGCCTGGCGGGCCTTCCCTTCAATATCCGCTTTCTCGGCAATCAGCTTGGCTTTCAGGTCGGTCAACCCGGAATAGATCTTGGCTACCTGCTGATCTACCAGATCGGACCTTGGTTGGTCGCGAAATGGGTTTGGCGTTGCCCGGTCCCATTCGAGCACGCGATCAAGAATACGGAGAAAGTTCGCCGTGTCCTGGAATGCGTAATTGTTGATCGGCACGCCGATCGTCATCATCATGATCATCAGGAGTTGCCCGCGATCGCCTTTTTCGAAAATCAGTTGGTATCGAGTGCGAAGTTGTGCCGCATAGAACCAGAAGACCGCTTCGTCCTTCTTCCCTTGCTGGAAAAGGATGGCGGCCGGCGAAAACAGCTCCAGGGGTTCCTTGAGCGTCTCCGGCGCACGAATGATTTCCTCGGCGGCTGCAAGTACGGTTACCGGGTCGCAGGACTGGAGGCGATCCCGCGCGGGAGTGGTGTCGCCGGCCCATGAGGCGGAGGCTTGAGTGATGATGGCAATCAAAATAGACTGCGCCAGTCTTGTTGATCTTGTGTCAATTGCCATCGCTGCCAATGGTCTGTCTGGACCCAGAAGACCCCGCCGGCAGAGCTCGCGTCTGAATGGATCCGGCGGAAGGCGCTATCGGTGCTGGAGGCGCTTTCATTGTTGTTGCTTTGGGCGACGCGTCAGCGTCTCTGCATAGGGTCTTGGTACCGCCATCGTAAAACACCATATGGAAGGTCTCCACCTTGTTCACCTTGGCATACGCCGGATCCGCGCAGTCGAAATTGTCGGCCTGCCCAACGAGGCGAACTCCATCGCCTTTTCCAAGATCGATTATCAGGTCATTGGCGCATCCTGAGAGAAGGGCGATCGCCAGGCCTGTGATCGCAAGTTTTTCGGCTTCGACGAGTTTTGCAATGATTTCCATCAGCGTTTCGTCTGCAGAAACTTTTCATGATGGGCAAGCTGGTCCGCCTTGTCGGCGATGATTGCATCAAGAATGCCGGTTAGCCTGTCGTCCATGATCTGCAACTGATCCAGCAGAGAATCTTCGGCCGTTCGATCAGTTGCAATCTGAACGGATGAGCGCGCAACCGTTTTCAGGTCGCAATAGTGGCGACACGCATCGGGGATGTACCTGGCTATCATTTCCTTGGCAAAAAGAGCATCGTCCAGTGGTAATGTGCCCATCAAGGCCCTGACAAGCGCTTCCTTTATCTTTACCAGCAAAGTGATCGCTTCTGTCGGCAGGAGTGCCGCGTAGCTTTCCAGCACGCGATCCAGTTCCTCCGCGTCGACAGCCAGTTTGGCTGGCAGCAAATCGGTCGCGTTCGATCTGGATACGAAAAAGATTGTGACAGCGATCAGGCCCATACCCGCCACTGCGAAAAGCCATAGGGCGTTTCCGGTAATGACGCCTGTCACGCCAAGCCCGATACCGGTCGCAAGTGCAGCCCCTATCAAGTAGCGACGCACATCTGAAATCGCGGGTGATGCGCTGCGGCGCCGCAGCGCTTCTGCCAGCGGTATTCCGATGGTTTGGCGCTGCTTCAGGCGCTCAATGCGTTTGAGCGCCTCGGGGCCGCCGGGGACGAGTGACTGGGGTTGCGGCAATTTTGCCGGCAATTTCCCACTCACCCATCCGGTGTTTTTGGGCGGCATGCGGGCAAGCCCTACTTGCCGGCTGCTGCTGGCGCGGGGTCCTCCGTACTGGCGGCAGCTTCCATGTAATCCGCTTCCTGCTTGTCCCGTACCGTCTTGGCGAGCGTGAACGCAGTACTCACCAGGAAGAACCAGCTGACCACCATGAAACCCTTTTCCCAGTCGCCGATTTTCATCCGGAACAGCCCCCATGCGGTCATAGCCACCGCAACAAAAAAGGCAATCCAGACCGTCATGACCCACGAGCCGGTATCAACCTTTTCATCGCGGTTGTCGCGAATCAGCTTTGACAGGGCGAACGACGCGAACAGGCAGAAGAAGAATCCAATCGCGAGAAATGCGCGATCAAGGCCTTCGTTCGGCATATTCCAAACGCCGATCAGGCAGGCCAGGATGGCGAGGCCGAAGGATAGCCAAACCTGCATGTTCCAAGTAGCGGTGTCGCGACGAACATAGTATTGCTTCATGGTGGATCTCCTGTTGTTGTGAAGGTTGTGTTTCGGTTAGAGCTGAACCGGACCCGCCAGGGCGGGATTTGACAGCGCGGCCAGCTTTTCCTGGCGCACCTTGTCCAGGTAGGAATCTGCTCGCTTTAGTTGCTCCTGGATGGCGGCATTGTTCTGTCCCATTACCTCCACCGCCTTGGTGCGGAAGGTGTCGAGCGTATCCATCGCCTTGAAGGTCAAATCGAACATCTCCTTCATTTTTTCGATGCCGAGCAATGGATTGCTGCCGAACTGCGCGACGCGTTCAACGTGATTATTGAGCTGCTTGCCCGATTCAGCGATCAAGTTCTCGATCGCGCTATTCACGCCGGACAGCATATTCATCACTTCAATCTGATTGCCTGTTGCGCGCGCGACAACCTGCGCCACGGAAAGCGCCGACATGCCAGTCGTTGCTACGCGATCGCAACCGACGATCATCTCGCGCGAGGTCTTCTTTAGCATGTCCAGCGCCAGATAGCCATTGACGCATACTGCCTGCTGCGTCAGCATGTCCTGGAGGTTTTGCCGGGCATAGTATTGGACTTCCTGCTCGAGCGCTTTAGCTCTGTCAGCGTCAGTAGCCTTGAGTGCGGACACTTTTTCGGCAAGGCGCTGATCAAGCTGCTCGGCGAAACGAATCGCCCCTGTCAGTTTTTGCATGGCTTCCCAGAGCTTGGCTCGCGCAGCATCAATACCGATGGCGTCCTTTTGCATGTCGTCGCGCGCGCTGTACACCTGCTGCAGCGCTGTCTGCATTTGGGCGCCGGCACTTTGGAATCGCCGGAAATATGCCTTCAGGCGATTGCCGAATGGTATGAACCCAAGGATCTTGTTCGGCGCCAGCAGATCGCCTTGTTTGCCTGGATTGAGGTCATCCAGATGCTTGCGCATTTCGCCAATTGCCACAAAAGCTGGCGAATTCTCCACTCCGATCATGCGTTGCTGCATGAAGTGGCTGCTCATGAGCCCGGCCGCGATCGAGATCTCTTCCCGCCCAAGGCGAAATGCGGAATCGAGCTTTGCCTTGAATGCATCAGACTGAATATCCTCGCCCAGTAGTTGGGCAATGAATCGTTCAACCTGGTCGTCAACGGCCTGGCATTGCTGATCGCCCAGCGACACCATCTGTTTTGCGGCGGCTGGCTCTACCTCGGCAATTCGTTCTGGCGGAGTCAATTGGGTGGTGCTTTCCTTTGTGCTGGCTTGCGTTGTCATCCGTGTACTCCTTTAAGTGATCCGGGCTTTGTTGGTTGGTTAGCGCGTGTCGCCCCGCAGCGCCAATACAGTCTGTTGAAGTTCGTCAGGAGTCGCGCCTTCGGCAAGCGGTGCTCCGATAGCCAGTCCAACTCTGGAAAGCAGCCCGCGTCGCAATGGTTTGGTCATAGCCGGGCCGCCTTTACGGGAAAAGAAGCTTCCCCATAGTCCTTGCAGTGCCATTGGAATGATGGGAACAGGGGTGTCGATGCGCTCCAGGATGCGTGTGTATCCCGGGCGAAACGGGTACATTTCTCCGGTATCGGTGATGCGGCCTTCCGGAAAAATGCCGACCAGATCGCCGTCCTTTAGCGCTTGCGCCGCCACATCGAAGGCGCGCTCCATCATTACCGGATCTTCTTTCGCTGGCGCAACGGGAATGGCCTTGCTGGTGCGAAATACAAAGCCCATGACCGGCCATTTGAATATGTGATGGTCCATGATGAAACGAATTGGGCGACGACAGGCGGCCGTCAAAACCAAGGCATCGACAAAGCTGACATGGTTGCAGACGATAATTGCCGGCCCGGTTTCCGGAATACTGTCCATTCCCTTCACTCGGAGTCGGTATACGGAGTGAATCAACGCCCAGACGATAAACCGCAGCAGGAACTCGGGTACCAGCCCGTAAATGAAGACCGCCACCGCGGCATTGCAAAGGGCGGCTACCGCAAACAGCATGGGGATACTCAGGCCAGCGGCCAGCATGCCCGAGGCGGCCAGCGCGCCGACCACCATGAACAGCGCATTCATGATGTTATTTGCGGCAATGATCCTAGCGCGGTGCTCGGGATGCGATCGCTGCTGGACCAGTGCATACAGAGGGACGATGAAGAAACTGCCAAAGATGCCGATCAGGGACAGGTCTATCAACACGCGCCAGGTGGCACCTGTCTGAAGCAAGGCCAGCGCTCCCAGCGGAATGGACGCCGGTGCCGCGGGAGGGGCCAAGGCAAGGTCCAGTGCAAAGAGAGTCATGCCGATCGAGCCCAGCGGCACCAGACCCAGCTCGACCCGGTGGTCGGACAGCTTCTCGCACAACAGGGAGCCCATACCGATGCCGAAGGTGAATGTCGCTAGCAAAAGGGTAACTGCCGTTTCGCTGCCACCCAGTACGTTTCTGGTATAGGCGGGGAACTGCGCCAGAAAGAGCGCGCCGAACAGCCAGAACCACGAGATGCCCATGATGGACAGAAATACGGTCTGGTTCTCCTGAGCGAACCGAACGCTGCGCCAGGTTTCTGTGATCGGATTGAGATGGATGACCAGATCCGGTGCAGGCGGGGTCGCGTCCGGAATGGCACGCGACGCCAGGTAGCCGCCGGTGGCGATGACCAGTCCGGCGCCGACAATCCATGCCGTGCCATCGCTGCTTCCGGCGAGCAGGCCGCCGAGCAGGGTTCCGATCAGGATGGCAATGAAGGTACCGGCTTCGATCAAGGCGTTGCCGCCCACCAACTCGTCGCTTTTCAGGTGCTGCGGCAGGATGGCGTACTTCACGGGGCCGAACAACGTTGAATGCAATCCCAACAGGAACAGGCTGACGAACAGTATTTCGAGGCTGTGAAGCGCCAGTCCGGCGCCGGCGACCAGGACGATGCCGATCTCGAGAAGTTTCACCATCTGGGCCATGCGCGCCTTGTTGTACTTATCCGCCAGTTGCCCGGCGGTGGCTGAGAACAGGAAGAAGGGCAGGATGAAGAGCCCGGCGGCAAGGTTGGCCAGCAGCTCCGGCTTCAATGTGGTCCAACTCGCGGCCTGAAAGGTCAGGAGGACCACCATGGCGTTTTTCAGCACGTTGTCGTTGAGTGCGCCGAGGAACTGGGTTACGAAAAGAGGCGCAAAGCGACGCGTGCGCAGCAGGCCGGATTGGGTACTCATCGGGAGGAGTCCTTGGGTTGTTGTGCCTTGGCGCACAAAGCAATGTCATATTGTCGCAGGAATGCAGCATGGCGGGAATCATGAATTGCCGCTCAAGTATCGCTTGCGCCGCCGAGGCTGGAACGCTGCATCCAGCCGAACACCGAGCCGATCGTGCTGGTGTCGCGTTGGATGCTGCGCAGCTTGTTTTCCATGATGTTCTCCTTGGTTGGTTGTGTCGGTGGACAGATGCATCATCGGCAAGGAGGCGGGTTGGTACAAGCGAGTGCGACGATGTGTCGCCTGCTGACACTTGTGGTATCGTTTGCGAATACTTTTTCAGGAATTGCCACCGTCATGAGCACCACTGTCGATCTGGTCGCGCTCCTCAAGAGCGAACTCAAGGCCGCAGGCGTGACCTACGCCGTCGTTGCCGAACGCCTGGGGATGGCCGAATCCAGCGTCAAGCGGGTGTTTTCGAAAGACGGCGACATGCCGCTGTCGCGCATCGACGACATCTGCCGCATCATCAACCTCGACTTTGCCGACCTCGCCCGGCGCGTCGCCGATACCCAGCCGCTGATGCTGGAACTGACCCTGGCGCAGGAAAAGGCCGTGGTCGCCGATCGCACGCTGCTGGTGGTGGCGATTTGCGTCATGAGCCAGGTGCAGGCCGAGGAAATCCTAGCCACCTACGACTTGAGCGAAGCGAAGCTGGTGAAAGCGCTGACGCAGTTGGACCGCATCGGCATCATCGACCTGCGCCCCGGCAATCGCTACCGGCTCAAGGTGGCCAAGGGCTTCCGCTGGCTGCCCCACGGTCCGGTGATGGCCTTCTTCCGCAAGGAGGTTCTGCACGACTATTTCGCCGGCGGCTTCGACGGCGAATCCGAGATGCTGATGGTGGTGCATGGCGAAATCGGCCGCGGCCTGGCCAATTCCTTTCGCGAGCGGCTGATGCGCGTCGGCCAGGATTTTTCCAACCAGCATCTGGCCGACCAGAAGCTGCCCCCCGACCAGCGCCGTCCCTACACCATCGTCATCGGCATGCGTTCATGGCTGATGGCGGCTTTAGCGGACATGCATCGACGCAAGCCTTGAGGCGGTCAGCTCTGTTTTGGTTCAGGTCGCCGTCTGCGGGGCGCGAACGCGCTGCACCAGTCGGCCGACGATCAATGCGGCCGCCATCGTGGCGAGCAGATGCTTAAGCGTGTGACCGGTGACCGGGTCGAGCACGGCCGCGATGGCATGGTCGTTAAGTTCGGCGGTCTTGGCCAGCACATAGAGCGCGATTGCGCCGCCGAAGGCCATCCGATCGGCGGCCGGCGCCCGGTAAATCCACTGCCAGAGCGGGATCAGCAGGATGGGCAGGCCCTGCAACAGGAGGTAGGGGCGCAGATCGCCGGCGCCCGACAAATCAGTAACGCGCCACCAGGCGACGCTGGCGATGGCGACGAGCGCGAGCCAGGATGCGAGTCGGCCGCTGTCGCGCCGCTCGACATCGCCGAGCACCCCGGCCAGCAGGCCGCCGCAAGCCAGGGCAATCGGCAGGCGGTCCCAGACCAGGCGCGCGTTGTCCGGGGCGAGGTGATACCAGGTCGAACCCAGCGCAGTGAGGAACAAGCCAAGCAGGAACAGCCGGTAGCCGGCCCAGCCGTGGCACAGCGCAGGATGCGCGCGAGCCGGCGCCAGCCTGAGCCAGCCCCAGAAGGCGGCCAGCGCGAAGCCGAGATTGGAGCTCACGTCGCAGAAGTGCGGAATGCCGAACCATTGCGTCTGGTCGGCGAAATCGTGATAGCCGGCGGGCTGGTGGATGGGGCCGTGGAACAGGGCGGCGGCGACCAGCAGCAACGTCACGGCCATGGGCAGGTGATGCAGCGGGGGTTTCATGGCGTTCTCCACGGTGTAGGTGAAGCCAGAATGCATCAGGTCCAGCGGCGGGCCAAGCAGGATAGCCGAAGGCGCTGTCCTTGCGCCGAAGGGTATCGTCAGGAGCTACCGACCGGCCATTGGTCGAGGCCATGCGTTGTTTGTTTGATACAAGGCGGATTTCGAATCCGCCTCTCCGGAAGTATAGGTGTTGACGGGCCTCATGATTTGAATTAGCTTTAAGAGAATGTAATAACTATTTGATCGTCAATGATAAAAACATTCCGTTTCGCGATGGTGATGGGCGCTTTCCTGGTGTCCTTCCGTGCATTCGCCGACGTGGATCTTGATGCCGCGCGTACGCTGCTCGGCGAAGGGCGGGCGAGCGAAGCTTACGATCGTCTCGCGCCCCTGGAATTCGATCGGTCCGGCGACGCTGATTTCGACTATGTTTTTGGCCTCGCCGTCCTGGCTTCCGGACGCCCCGGCCTGGCGACACTGGTTTTCGAGCGCGTCATCGCCGTGGATCCGAACTACGCCGCGGCACACCTCGACCTGGGGCGCGCCTACTACGCGCTTGGCGATCTCGATCGCGCCGAGCAGTCGTTTGCCGTTGCCCGCTCGCTGAATGCCCCGCCGGAGGCACTTGCCACCATCAACAACTACGAAAAGGCAATCGCCGCCCGCCGCGATCCGAAGCGCCTGCGCCTGACCGGCTACATCGAGCTGACGAGCGGCACGGACACCAACGTAAATCAGGCGACCAACATTTCGTCGGTGGATATCCCGGCTTTCGGCGGCAGCTATACGCTGGGCAGTTCCAGCCTCGCCCAGCGCGATGAATACGGCGCCGCAACGGCGGGTGGCGAAGCCCAGTGGACGCTGGATGACAAGACGGCACTGTATGCCGGTGGGGACTTGCAACTGCGCGATTACCTGAACCAGAACGGCTATGACATCGGCAGTATCGACGTGCGCGCCGGCATGGCGTTCACCGAGGGCAAGAGCTTCTATCGGGTCGGCGCCGGGTACAACGACTACCGGCTCGCGAGCGACCGGTATCGTGGCGTGGCGACAGCCCTGGGCGAGTGGCGCTACGCTTTCGACCAGAATACCGCCGCTTCGCTGTCGGCGCAGTACAACGAGATCCGCTATGTGACGGCGGACCAGCGCGGCAACGACGTCAATGTCGTCATGCTGGGCGCCGGCCTGTCGCACATCATCCCGGCCGCGCGTCCGGTGACTACCTTCGTCGGGGCGTTTGCCGGCCAGGAACGCGAGGAGCGCGAGCGTACCGACGGTAACCGGGCGCTCGGCGGAATGCGCCTGGGTGCATCGGTCGCGGCCCATGACTCGCTCGATGTTTTCGCCAGCGCCGCCGCGCAGGTCGGTCTTTACAGCCGCTACAACAGCTTGTTCCTGGTCCGCCGGCGCGATGCGCAGTACGATCTTGGCCTGGGCGCCACCTGGCGGTTTTCACCGCTCTGGTCGATTCGGCCACAGGCTTCCCTGACGCGCAGCGACTCCAACGTGGCGATCTACGACACACTGCGCTACGATGTGTCCTTGAGCCTGCGTCGTGATTTTCGCTGAACACCCGGGAGCTCGCATGTATTGTCTGTTTAGGCTGCTGACGGTCATTCTGCTGCTGCCGGCGAGCGTCGCTTTCGCCGCCCCGGTCGGCCGCGTTCAGTTCGTCGCCGGTATCGCCAATGTCGAATCGGCGGGCGGTGCGGTGCGACCATTGAAAAAGGGCGACAGCATCGAAGAGGGCGATGCGGTCATCACCGGCAGGCAAGGACAGGTGCAACTGCTGATGTTCGATGATGCGATCATCGCGGTGCGGCCGGATACGCGGCTGCTGTTCGAAACCTATCGCTATTCCGGCAAGCCTGACGGAGCCGATCAGGGAATCATGGCGCTGCTGCGCGGCGGATTCCGCACCATCACGGGCCTCATCGGTCGCGCCCAGCCGAGCGCCTATCGCGTCAAGACCGCGACCGCGACCATCGGCATTCGAGGTACCGACCACGAACCACTCTACATTCCGCCGCCGCAACCAGGCGAGACGCCGATCGGCCCGCCGGGCACCTACAGCAAGGTGAACTCCGGTCAAACCTTCATCGAGAACGCCAGCGGGCGCATCGAGATCGGTCCCAACCAGGCGGGCTTTGCGCCGCCGACACCGAATATCGCCCCGGTGCGCCTGCCGCAAATCCCGGCCTTCATGCGCGGCACGCCGCCTGTCGGGGCCGATGGCGACAAGCGCGGCGCGCGCGACGGCGAGCGGCGCGGGCAGGGTCAGAAAGAGAGCGCGAACAAGCAGGAGCAACAGGAACGCGGCGATTCACAGGAACGCAAGGGACAGGGCGGTCAGGAAGCCGGCGGCCCGGCGCGGCCGCAAGGGCAGTCGCCGCAGGGAAGCCCCGGCCCTGATGGGCGTCCCGGTCCCGGCGGACTGATGCCGCCGGGAGGCATTCCGGCAGGCCCGGCCCCCGGTGGCGGCCAAGGCCCGATACCCGGCGGAGCGCCGATACCGGGAGGCATGCCCCTGCCGGGATCGATTCCGCCACCATTGCCGCCCTTGATCAAGGGGACACTGGACCTCAACAATCCGCCGTCGGGCTTTGTTGCCGCACCAAACGGATTTGCGGCGACCGGCGGCGATCTGTCGGGTAGCAGCGTTGGCAGTGGCGCCGGAGTCGTCGGCAATAATTTCGGCCTGGTGCTTGATGCATCCGGCAACCTGCTCAATGTCGGCGGTGGCGGCTTTTCATATTCCCGCGCCGGCGCCCCGCAGGCCCAGTTGGGAGGCACATCCGTGGGTGGCATTCCGGTGCGCTGGGGCATTTATGCCGGGGGCCAGATCAGCGACGGCCAGGGCGTGCGCAATCCGAGCTTCTTCCACTTCATGGGCGCGCCGAACGCCACCACGTCCGCCGTGCTTCTCCCGGTTCTGACCGCCGGCGGGCCGATGACATTCACCGCCGTGGCCGGCAACAACGAATACACCAAACCGATCGCCGAGAACGGCGCGGTCGGTGGCACCGTCGGCCTGAGCATCACGCTCAACAACGTGGCTTCGACGCCTTCCGTGACGGCCTACACCCTCAGCGTTGCCGACGCCAATGCACGCAACTGGACCGCCTCGCTCTCCGGCGGGCCGGTTGGCCTCATCAACTTTCTCAAAGGTACCGGGGCGCCGCTTACCGTGGGCTGCGTTGGCTGTACCGTCGGCGCGGGCCTTGGCAGTGCGCACGGCGCGGCGATCGGCAGTGCCACGATCCAGGCCGTGATCTCGTCCTACGACCTCAAGGCCGGCGGTGCCGGCGTGACCGGATCGGTTCTGGCGCGCTGAAGCTCCTCGCCTGCGCAATACTCCGGCCAGTCCACATCCGCGCCTGCGATGGGTGCGGCTAATGCAATAATGCCGGGCAATAAAACCGAGGAGACCGAAATGGAAAAGACCTGGATCAAGAACTATCCCGCCGGCGTGCCGGCCGAGATCGATCCCACCCAGTACGAGACCGTGGCCCAGGTACTCGAAGAGGCGATGAAGAAGTACGCCGCGCGCACCGCCTTCATCTGCATGGGCAAATCCATCAGCTACGCCCAGCTCGACGCCGCCTCGCGCGGCCTCGGTGCCTGGCTGCAGTCACGCGGGCTGGCGCCGGGCGCCCGCGTCGCGCTGATGATGCCCAACATCATGCAGTACCCGGTCTGCGTTGCGGCGGTGCTGCGCGCCGGCTACGTGGTGGTCAATGTGAACCCGCTGTATACGCCGCGCGAGCTGGAGCACCAGCTCAAGGACAGCGGGGCCGAAGCCATCATCATCATCGAGAACTTCGCTACCACGCTGGAGAAGGTCGTCGCCAACACGCCGGTCAAGCACGTCGTGGTCGCCGCGATGGGCGACCTGCTCGGCGGCCTCAAGGGCATGCTGGTGAATTTCGTGGTGCGCAAGGTCAAGAAGATGGTCCCCGACTTTTCGCTGCCGGGTTCCTTCCGTTTCAACGACGTCGTTTCACAGGGTTCCGGCATGACGCTGAAGGCCGTGCCGCGCACCCGCGAGGATGTTGCCTTCCTGCAATACACGGGCGGTACCACGGGCGTGTCGAAGGGCGCCACGCTGCTCAATCGCAATATCGTCGCCAACATGCTGCAGGTCGAGGCCTGGATGCAGCCGGCGATCAACACCCACACCGACGAGCAGCACAACTTCGTCTGCGCCCTGCCGCTGTACCACATCTTCGCGCTGACGGTGTGCAACATGATCGGCATGCGCACCGGCTCCTGCAACCTGCTGATTCCCAACCCGCGCGACATCCCGGGCTTCGTCAAGGAGCTGTCGACTTTCAAGTTCAACGTCTTCCCCTGCCTCAACACCCTGTTCAACGCGCTGGCCAACAACCCGGAATTCGCCAAGCTGGATTTCTCGACGCTGAAGATCAGCCTCGGCGGCGGCATGGCGACGCAGCGCCCGGTGGCCGAGAAGTGGATGGCCCTGACCGGCAGCGCCATCGTCGAGGGCTATGGCCTGTCCGAGACGTCGCCGGTGGCGACCTGCAACGTCGCCAACCTCAAGGGCTTCACCGGCACCATCGGTTTGCCGGTGTCCTCGACCGAGATCGCGATCCGCGACGAGGAAGGCAAGGACGTGCCGCTCGGCGAATCCGGCGAGATCTGCATCCGCGGCCCGCAGGTGATGGCCGGTTACTGGCAGCGCCCGGACGAGACCGCCAACGTGATGACCGCCGACGGCTTCTTCAAGTCGGGCGACGTCGGCATCATGGATGCCGAGGGTGCCACGCGCATCGTCGACCGCAAGAAGGACATGGTGCTGGTCTCCGGCTTCAACGTCTATCCGAGCGAGATCGAGGAAGTCGCCATGAAGCATCCCGGCGTCATGGAGGCGGCGGTGATCGGCGTGCCGGATGAACATTCGGGCGAGGTGCCGAAGATCTTCATCGTCAAGAAGGATCCCGCGTTGACCGAGCAGGACGTGCAGAATTTCCTCAAGGAACAGCTCACGGGCTACAAGCGGCCGAAGTACGTCGAGTTCCGCGCCGACTTGCCGAAGACGCCGGTGGGCAAGATCCTGCGCCGCGAATTGCGGCCGAAGTAGGCCATGAAGTTTCGCAAACCGCTTGCGCTGCTTGCCGGCCTGCTGCTCGCTGCCTCCGCCCACGCCCTGTCGCTGGCCGACATTTCCGGCAAGGACGCCGGCGGCGGCCTCAAGGAAGCCTTGAACCAGGGTGCTGCCAAGGCGGTGGACCTGCTGGGCAGGCAGGATGGCTTCCTCGGTAACCCGAAGGTGAAGATTCCGCTGCCCGAAAGCGTGCAGAAGGTCGAGGGCGTGATGCGCGGACTGGGCATGGGCAAGCAGGCCGACGAACTGGTCAACGCCATGAACCGCGCCGCCGAGGCCGCGGTGCCGCAGGCCAAGGTGCTGCTGGTGAATTCGATCAAGCAGATGTCGGTGCAGGATGCGAAAGGCATCCTTTCAGGCGGCGAGGACTCGGCAACCCAGTACTTCCGTCGCACCACCTCGGGTCCGCTGGCGGAGAGGTTCAAGCCGGTGGTGAAGAAGGCCATGTCCAAGGTAAAGCTCGCCGAGAAGTACGACCAGCTCGCCGGCAAGGCCGCCAAGCTTGGCCTGGTGCGCGAGCAGGACGCGCAACTGGAAAACTACGTGACGCAAAAGACCCTCGACGGCCTTTACCTGATGATCGCCGAGGAGGAAAAGGCGATTCGCAAGGACCCGGCCGGCGCCGCCGGCAAGCTGGCGCAGAAGGTCTTCGGCGCGCTCAAATAGACACTCGGCGCCGGCTGCGCTTTGCGTACCTGGAAGTCCGCTTCGCGGGCAGGTAACGGCGCCAGTGCATCAAACATCCATGGTCAAACTCAACGCGGCCCAGCAGGAGGCCGTGCATCACCTCGATAGCCCGCTGCTGGTGCTGGCCGGCGCCGGCTCGGGCAAGACGCGCGTGATCACGCACAAGATCGCCTGGCTGGTCGACGACTACGGCGTCAAACCCTCGCAGATCGCCGCGATCACCTTCACCAACAAGGCGGCGAAGGAAATGAAGGAGCGTGTCGGCAAGCTGATCGGCGGCCGCGCCGAAGGCCTCATTGTCAGCACCTTCCACGCCCTCGGCGTGCGCATCCTGCGCCAGGAGGCGGCCAAGGTCGGGCTCAAGCCCGGCTTCTCCATCCTCGACGCGGCCGATACCACTGCGCTGTTCCAGGAGCTGGCCGGCAATGTCGACAAGGGCCGGCTGCGCGCCCTGCAATCGCGCGTCTCGCTGTGGAAGAACCAGCTAACCGAACCGGTCGCAGCCCAGGAGGCGGCCGCCGACGAAATCGAAGCCGCCGCGGCGCAGCTCTATGCCGATTACGAACGCACGCTGCGCGCCTACCAGGCCGTGGATTTCGACGACCTGCTGCGCCTGCCGGTCAAGCTGTTCACGGAGAACGACGAGGTCGCGCAGCGCTGGCGCAGCCGGCTCTGGCACTTGCTGGTGGACGAATACCAGGACACCAACCGCGCCCAGTACCGGTTGCTGCAACTGCTGACCCAGGGGCGCGATTCCTTCACCGCGGTGGGCGACGACGACCAGTCGATCTACGCCTGGCGCGGCGCCGACAGCGAGAACCTGCGCCTCCTGAAGGAAGACTACCCGAGCCTCAAGGTGGTCAAGCTGGAACAGAACTACCGCTCCACCGCGCGCATCCTGACCGCCGCCAACACCCTGATCGCCAACAACCCCAAGCTGTTCGAAAAGAAGCTCTGGTCGGAACACGGCCAGGGCGAAGCGATCCACGTCCAGACCTGCCGCGACGGCGAACACGAGGCCGAGTGGGTCGGCTCGCGGCTGTCCGCGCATCGCTTCGAGCGGCGCACCAAGTTTTCCGACTACGCCATCCTCTATCGCGGCAACCACCAGGCGCGCGCCATCGAGCAGCAGTTGCGCGCGCAGCGGATTCCCTATGTCATCTCGGGCGGGCAGTCCTTCTTCGAGCGCGCCGAAATCAAGGACATCACGTCGTATCTCCGCCTGCTGGCCAACCAGGCCGACGACCCGGCCTTCATCCGCGCCGTGACCAGCCCCAAGCGCGGCATCGGCGGCACCACGCTGGAAGGGCTGGGCCGCGCTGCCGGGCGCAGCCAGCAGAGCCTGTTCGCCAGCATCTACGCGCCGGGGCTGGACGCGGAGCTCAACGCCAAGCAGCGCACCGCGCTGCGCGAGTTCGGCGACTTCATCAAGCGCATCGAGGTGCGTGCCGCGAAGGAAGCTGCCGCGCAGGTGCTCAACGACCTGATCAAGGCCATTGGCTACGAAAGCTGGCTGTTCGAGGCGCTCGAGGTGCGTGAGGCAGAAACCAAGTGGGCCAATGTCTGCGACTTCGTCGAATGGCTGGGCAGGAAGGGCGGGGAGGAAGGCAAGAATTTGCTCGAACTGGCGCAATCGGTCGCGCTGCTGTCAATGCTGGACAAGGACGAGGGCGAGCAGGACGCCGTGCAGCTCGCCACCCTGCACGCGGCCAAAGGGCTTGAGTTTCGCCACGTCTTCCTGGTCGGCATCGAGGAAGGCCTGCTGCCCCACCGCGACTCGCTAGCCCCGGCCAAGCTGGAGGAAGAGCGCCGCCTGATGTACGTCGGCATCACGCGTGCCCAGGCCAGCCTGACCCTGAGCTGGTGCGAGCGGCGCAAGCAGGGCCGCGAATGGATGCCGCGCGAGCCCTCGCGCTTCATCGTCGAGATGGGCGAGGCGGTGGCCTCGGCCGCGCAGCAGCGCAACACGGTGCCGGAGCCCGAGGCCGCCCGCGCCAGGGCCGGGGCGCTACGCGCCATGCTCGCCGGCAAGCGGCCATAATCCCTCTGGATACCGTCCTCGCGTCTCGCTCGGACATAACGACAAAGGGACCGCAAGCGGTCCCTTTGTCGGAGAATTGCGCACCTATTTGGCGGCGGGTTCCTTGAAGCTGGCGCCGGACTTGTTCGCCATGTAGACAATGGCGCGCGCCAGTTCGACATCGTTGGCATCCGAGGCGCCCCTGGGCGGCATGCCATTCTTGCCGGCGATCGCCGATTTCATCAGGCCGTCGAGACCCAGCGCGACGCGCGGCGCCCAGGCCGCCTTGTCGCCCAGCTTCGGTGCATTGGCGACTCCGGCGTCATGACATGCGCCGCAGACTGCCTTGTAAATCTGCTCGCCGCCGCGAGTGCCGGCTGCGGCACCGCTGGCGGGTGCGGCGAGTTCGACGCGGGCCACGGGAGCGATGCGCTTGTTGGTACTTTCGTCGTCCCCCTTGGGTCGGCTGCCCATGGCAACTGCGGCAACGGAGAGTACGAGCGCGCCCGCCGCGGCAAGCGTTCTGATATTCGAATGGACCATGAGCTGTCTTCCCGGAAGAGTCGAACGAAGCCGCGGATTATAGCGGAATCGCCCGCCCCGCAATGGACGCCGGCTGCCGAACGCGCTATGCTTCGCCCCCTCGCGCGCTCGTAGCTCAATGGATAGAGTACTGGCCTCCGAAGCCAGGGGTTGTGGGTTCGATCCCCGCCGAGCGCGCCAAAATTCCCGTTCCCCGGCTTGTCTTCAGCGTCCGCCATGCGTGTTGCGGTCCTCGAGCAGCCTGACCAGCGAATGCAGGACGCGGTTAACCGGGGTCGCGACGCCCAGCGCCGCGCCGCGCTTGAGCACGTAGCCGTTGAGATGGTCGATCTCGCTGGGTTTGCCGCGCGCCACGTCGTGGGCCGTGGACGAGATCTGGGTCGCCATCGAGCGTGAAATTCCTGCCACGGCGGCGCGGATGTCCCCCGGCACGCTGATGCCCTCGGCCTTGGCCACGGCCAGGCACTCCGCCACGATATCTTCCATGACGCCGTCCACGCCCTCGCCCTGCGCGATGCGGCCGTAGGGCAACTGGGTGATGGCCGAAAGGCCGTTGTAGGCGCAGTTGATGATCAGCTTGGCCCAGAGCGCGCCGGCGACGTTGTCCGAAGTGGTCACCGGCACGCCGGCCGGCGCGAATTCGGCGATTACCTCGGCGCTGCGCGCAAAGGGGCCGATCACCAGCTCGCCGCGCCCGTGGTGGCGCAGGTGGCCGGGGCCCGCCATCTCGGTGGCGACGTAGACCACCGCGGGATGCACCGGCCGCCCCAGCGCCGCCTGCAGGCGCTCGGCGTTGCCGTAGCCGTTCTGCAGGCTCAGCACGATGGCATCGGGCGCGAGATGTGGCGCCATTTCGGCGGCGGCTTGCGCGGTATCGGTGGATTTCACGCAGCACAGCACCAGGCCGGCGCCGGCGACGCCCCCCGGGTCGGTGCTTGCGGCGACGCGAACGCGTTCGTCGAAGCTCAGGGTTTCCATGCGCAGGCCGTCGCGCTTGATCGCCTCGACGTGCAGCGGTCGCCCGATCAGTACCACCTCATGGCCGGCGCGCGCCAGCATCCCGCCGTAATAGCAGCCCACCGCACCGGCGCCCATGACCGCAATCTTCATTCCGCTTCTCCTTTTGTCACACCGGCCCGGCGCTGTCCGCCGATAGCCTTGAATCTTGCCAGCGTTCTCACCCGTGCCGCGGCATGATCGACCACCGGCACAGGATAGTCCTCGCCGATCCTGACACCGCAGGCGGCCTGCTCGGCCGTGCTCATCCGCCACGGTGCGTGGATGAACTTGTCGGGCACGCGCGCCAGTTCCGATACGTAACGGCGGATGAAGCGGCCCCCGGGATCGAATTTTTCCGACTGGGTCACCGGGTTGAAGATGCGGAACCAGGGCTGGGCGTCGCAGCCGGTGGAGGCCGCCCACTGCCAGCCGCCGTTGTTGGCGGCGAGGTCGAAGTCGAGCAGCTTTTCGGCGAACCAGGCCTCGCCCAGGCGCCAGTCGAGGCCGAGGTCCTTGGCGAGGAAGGAGGCGGTGATCATGCGCAGCCGGTTGTGCATCCAGCCGGCATGGAGCAGCTGGCGCATCGCGGCGTCGACCAGCGGATAGCCGGTGCGGCCGGCGCACCAGGCCTCGAACAGGCCGGGTGTGCTGTCCCAGCGCAGGTCATCACAGGCCGGTTTGAAACACTGCGTCGCGACGCGCGGGTGATGCCAGAGGATGGCATGGTAGAAGTCGCGCCAGATCAGCTCGGAGAGCCAGGTTGCGGCGCCCCGGCCCGGCTGGGCCTGGGCGTAGGCGGCAAGCTGCCGGATCGAAATCGTGCCGAAGCGCAGGTGCGCCGACAGGTAGGAACAGCCATTGAGCGCGGGAAAGTCGCGGGTGGCGGCATAGTCGGCCATGCGTTCGGTGAAGTCGCGAAACAGGGTCTGCGCACCGCTCATGCCGGTGGGCAGCTTCAAGTCGGTCAGCCCGGCGGGCTCGAAGCCGAGTTGCGCCAGGGTCGGCAGCCGTTCGCCGGCGCGCGGCGGTGCCAGGCGGGCGGCGAGTTCCTCGACGGGCCAGGGGTTCAGGTCGCCCGCGGCCAGCCGCTTGAGCCATGCGTTCTTGTAGGGCGTGAATACCGAGAATGGGGTGCCGCCCCGGGTCATGACTTCGTCGCGCTCGAAGATCACCTGGTCCTTGAAATCCCGAAAGTCGGCGCCGGCAAGACGCCGAGCCACTTCCGCGTCGCGCGCCACGGCCGCCGGATCGTGGTCGCGGTTGGCATACACGGCGCCGACGCCGAGTTCCGCGGCGAGGCGCGGAACCTCGTGCGCCGGATCGCCATGGCGCACGATCAGTTCGCCGCCCATCGCGCCCAGCGCGGCAGCGAGCTCTTCCGCGGCGCACAGGATGAATTCGACGCGCCGGTCGCGGCGCGGCAGCCGGTCGAGGATCGTCGTGTCGAAGACGAAAACGCAATGCACGCGCGGGTGCGCCCGCAAGGCGTGATGCAGGGCGGCGTGGTCATGCACGCGCAGATCGCGACGGAACCAGACCAGGGCGGCGGACATGAACCAGGCGTGGGGATACTCGGGAACGGGCTGACAGATTACAATGTCCAAACCTTGATGGAAACCGTCAGCCTAGCCAACCACTTCCTGATCGCCATGCCCGCCATGGCCGACCCGAATTTTTCCCGTACCCTGACCTTCATCTGCGAGCACAACGCGGAGGGTGCCATCGGCATCATCGTCAATCGGCCGACCGACATGAACCTCGCCGGACTGTTCGACCGGGTCAGCATTCCGCTCGACGATGAAACGGTCGAGGCACGCTTCGCGGAACTGCCGGTGTATTTCGGCGGCCCGGTGCAGACCGATCGGGGCTTTGTCCTGCACCGGCCGGCCGGGCAGTGGCAATCCTCGCTGAACATCAGCGACAGCATCGCCCTGACCAGCTCGCGCGACATCCTCCAGGCCATGGGCAGCACCGGCGAGCCGGCCGAGGTCCTGGTCAGCCTGGGCTACGCCGGCTGGACCGCGGGGCAACTGGAATGGGAGCTGGCGCAGAACTCCTGGCTGACGGTCGAAGCCGATGCCGGAATCATTTTCGCGATCCCGCCCGAAGAACGCCTGCCGGCCGCGATGCAACTGCTCGGCGTGGATTTCGCCAATCTCTCCGAAGTCGCGGGCCATGCCTGAGGCGACGGGGACGGTGCTTGCCTTCGATTTCGGCCAGAAACGCATCGGCGTCGCAGTCGGTACCCGGCTTGCCGCGGGACAGCTTGTCTCGGCGCGGCCGCTGACCACCATCGCCGCCGCCGCCAACGATGCGCGCTTCGCCGCCATCGCCACGCTGATCGCCGAATGGCAGCCGCTGCGCCTGCTGGTCGGCCGCCCGCTCAATGACGACGGCACGCCGCACGAGATGACGGCGCGTTGCGAACGCTTCGCCAATCAACTGCGCGGACGCTTCCAACTGCCGGTCGACGATGTCGATGAGCGCTTCAGTTCCGCCGAGGCCGACGCCAGGCTGCGCGAACGCGGCTTGTCCTGGCAGCAGCGCAAGGCGCAGGTCGATGCCGAGGCCGCGCTCGTGATACTCCAAACCTGGTTCGATGCCCATGCCCGCAACCCCGCTACTGCCTGACGCCGAAGGACTTTGCGTCGCGCTCGCCGCCGCGATGCGCGGCCAGGTCGATCCCGCCATAACGGCACTGGTCGGCATCCACACCGGCGGCGTGTGGGTGGCCGAACGCCTGCACGCCGCGCTCGGCCTGCGGATTCCGCCCGGCGCCATCGACGTCTCCTTCTATCGCGACGATTACCACCAGCGTGGCCTCCACGCCAATGCCCGCGCCTCGCAACTGCCCTTCGATGTGGAGGGCGCCCACATCGTGATCGTCGATGACGTGCTCTACACCGGCCGCACCATCCGTGCCGCGATGAACGAATTGTTCGACTATGGCCGCCCGGCGCGGATCGACCTCGCCGTGCTGAGCGATCGCGGCGGCCGCGAGCTGCCGATCGCGCCGACCTGGTGCACCCACACCCTCGGCCTGCCGGCGGCGCAGATGCTGGCGCTGGAGCGGGCTCCCGACGGCGGGCTTTCGTTCCGCCTGATGGAGAAATGAGCGTGATGAACATGGGCGGCAATCCGCAACTCAACCGGCACGGCGAACTCAATCACCTGCTGACCATCGAGGGCCTGCCGCGAGAGGTTCTGGTGCGCATCCTCGACACGGCGGCGCCCTTCACCGAAGTCGCCGAGCGCGAAGTGAAGAAGCTGCCGCTGTTGCGCGGCAAGAGCGTGTTCAATTTGTTCTTCGAGAACTCGACGCGCACCCGCACCACCTTCGAGATCGCCGCCAAGCGGCTGTCGGCCGACGTCATCAACCTCAACATCAGCACCTCGTCGGCCAACAAGGGCGAGACCCTGCTCGACACGGTGGATAACCTCGCCGCGATGCAGGCCGACATGTTCGTCGTGCGCCACGCCTCCAGCGGCGCGCCCTACCTGATCGCGCAGCACCTGGCGGCGACCGGGCGCGACCACATCCATGTCGTCAATGCCGGCGACGGCCGCCACGCGCACCCGACCCAGGGTTTGCTCGACATGTACACGATTCGCCACTACAAGAAGGACTTCAGCCAGCTCACGGTGGCCGTGGTCGGCGACGTGCTGCATTCGCGCGTGGCGCGCAGCCAGATCCATGCCCTGACCACGCTGGGCGTGCCGGAGGTGCGGGTCATCGCCCCCAAGACCCTGCTGCCCACCGCGGTCGAGCGCCTCGGTGTGAGGGTCTTCCACGACATGCGCGAAGGCCTGCGCGGAGTCGATGTGGTGATGATGCTGCGCCTGCAGAACGAACGCATGCAGGGCGCCCTGCTGCCCTCGACCCAGGAGTATTTCAAGTCCTACGGGCTGACGCCGGAAAAGCTGGCCCTGGCCAAACCCGACGCCATTGTCATGCATCCGGGGCCGATGAACCGCGGGGTGGAGATCGACTCGGCGGTGGCCGACGGGAAGCAGAGCGTCATCCTGCCGCAGGTGACGTTCGGGATCGCCGTGCGCATGGCGGTGATGAGCATCGTGGCGGGGACGGAAGCATCATGAAGATCCTGATCAGGAACGGCCGCGTCGTCGACCCGGCATCGAGCCACGCCCGGGCGGCGGACATCGCCGTGGCCGCCGGGCGCATCGTCGCGATCGGCAACATCCCCGCCGGCTTTGCGCCGGCCAAGGTGATCGATGCCGCCGGCTGCCTCGTGGTGCCGGGGCTGGTGGACCTCTCCGCCCGGCTCGGCGAGCCCGGCTACGAGCACGAAGGCATGCTGGAAAGCGAGATGGCCGCGGCGGTGGCCGGCGGCGTGACGAGCGTCGTGTGTCCGCCCGACACCGACCCGGTGCTCGACGAACCCGGGCTGGTCGACATGCTCAAGTACCGTTCGGAGAAGCTGCACCAGGCCCGGGTGTTCCCGCTCGGCGCGCTCACGCGCCGGCTGGAAGGCGAGGTGCTCACCGAAATGATGGAACTCACCGAGTCCGGCTGCGTGGGTTTCAGCCAGGCCGAGGTGCCGCTGGCCAATACCCCGGTGTTGCAGCGGGCGCTGCAGTACGCGTCGACCTACGGCTATTGCGTCTGGCTGCGGCCGCAGGAACTGCACCTCGGGCGCGGCGTCGCGGCCAGCGGGGCGCTCGCCACCCGCCTGGGCCTGCCCGGCGTGCCGGTGGCGGCCGAGACCATCGCGCTGCACACGATCTTCGAGCTGATGGCGGCGACCGGCGCGCGGGTGCACCTGTGCCGCATCAGCAGTGCGGCCGGCGTCGCGCTGGTGCGGCAGGCCAAGGACCGCGGCCTGGCCGTGACCTGCGACGTCAGCATCAACTCGCTGCATCTCACCGACGTCGACATCGGCTACTTCGACAGCCGCATGCGGCTCAATCCGCCGCTGCGCCAGCAGCGTGACCGCGAGGCGCTGCGCGAGGCGCTGGCCGACGGCACCATCGACGCGCTGGTGTCGGACCACACGCCGGTGAGCGAGGATGCCAAGACGCTGCCGTTCGCCGAGGCCGAGCCCGGCGCCACCGGGCTGGAGCTGCTGCTGGGGCTGGCCCTCAAGTGGGGCCAGGAGTGCGGTCTGGCGCTGCCGCGCGTGCTGGCCGTGCTCACGAGCGAGCCGGCCCGCGTGCTCGGCGGTTCGCTGGGCACCTTGCAGGCCAGCCTCGGCAGGATCGTGGAGGGTGGCGTCGCCGACCTGTGCATCTTCGACGCGCGATCGCACTGGACCGTTGGCGCGGACTCGCTGCGCAGCCAGGCCAAGCACACGCCGTTCTCGGGCTACGAACTGCCGGGCCGGGTGCGCTACACCCTCATCGGCGGGCGCGGCGCCCTTTCGGCGTGGGGTGTTGGGC
>ORJL010328601.1_pt1 | contig 24383 bp, 21 predicted proteins | sample 1779941 | NCBI WGS metagenome assembly ORJL01 (sample SAMEA104232317, study PRJEB22302) | groundwater metagenome | biome: forest; feature: aquifer; material: groundwater | place: USA | collected 2011-08-07 | depth 5.8 m
AGAACCGATTTAGGCCAGGCTATCGATACCACGGGCAGGTTAATGGATTCGCGTGGTGATTTCGATGATGTCTACGGAGATTGGGAGAAGATCGGTGATGAACTCTCCGAAATACAGACTCACCAATCACCCACATTCTTGTCTTCGTTCTATGCCGCGTTAGATCGCGCCATCGAGAGCCCGAGAGCGCTCACCGAATCTGAGGCAATGACCCTCTTTGCTGCCGATGGAGAAGAGCTAGATGCTTTATCGAAAGCAGCGGACGGAGTACGAGCACTCCGAGTCGGTGATGAAGTCACTTATGCAGTAAATAGAAATATCAACTTCACAAATGTCTGTTACACAGGATGTAGGTTCTGTGCTTTTGCTCAGCGAAAAACTGATGCAGATGCTTACATGCTCTCCGATGAGGAGATCGCCTTAAGAGTGAAAGAGGCCTGGAACTTAGGCGCGACCGAAGTCTGCATGCAGGCAGGTATCCACCCGAACCTTTCCGGAGACATCTATTTCGATATTGCCCGTAAGGTCAAACAGACCGAACCGGATATGCATCTTCATGCATTCTCGCCGATGGAAATTTTCAGCGGGTCAATCAAACTCGGGATCTCTTTCAAAGAATGGCTCATGCGCGCAAAAGAAAGTGGCCTGGACACAATCCCTGGCACGGCGGCTGAAATTCTCGACGACGAGATTCGTTGGATCTTGACTAAAGGGAAACTACCAACAAGTGCTTGGGTGGAGATCATCCGCACTGCCCACAAATTAGGCATCAAGTCTTCAGCCACGATGATGTATGGGCACGTAGATAATGCATCGCATTGGTATAAGCACATGCTCCTGCTTCGCGAAATTCAAGATGAAACAAAGGGCTTCACTGAATTTGTCCCACTGCCATTCGTCCATACCTCCTCACCTATTTATTTAGCCGGCCTCTCTCGACCTGGCCCCACGATTAGAGAGAACCGAGTGGTTCATGCCATGGCACGTTTGTTGCTTGCCGGAAGTATCGACAACATTCAATGTTCCTGGGTGAAGTTGGGGATGGATGGACCAGATGGCGTGCTGGCCTTGCTCTCTGGGGGAGTGAACGATATCGGTGGGACTTTGATGGAAGAGACGATCAGCCGAATGGCTGGAAGCACCCACGGCTCCATGCGCTCGGTCTCTGATCTACAGGATGTGGCCGCTCGCGCTGGTCGCCCTTCGAGGCAACGGACGACGACGTATGGCCACGTGAGCCAAGAGCGGACAGCAGTCGCAGAAGAGGCTAACGGAGTGCTACCAGCCCAACTACAGGTCTAAAGTCAATCTAAATCGGTGCGGTCTGACGGTAGTTGACCTCCGAGGTAGACATGTTGGACGTTCCAGTCTTGATCAAACAAAACTAGATCCGACATGTGACCTGGCCGCAGCACTCCGAGGTACGAATCCAGATTGAGGATGCGGGCAGGGGTTAACGTGAGCGCCTCGATTAATGAGATCTGATTGATACCTGACTGGATACCGATCTGCAACGCCTTGTCCAACGTCAATGTGGATCCTGCGAGTGTCGAGGTCCCGGATAGTCTTGCCGTTCCCTGAGTGACAACAACTTTGACGTCTCCCAATCTGTACTCTCCGTCATCCGAGCAGGCCGCCGCCATTGCATCAGTTATTAGGGCGACTTGTTGCGGAGCAGCGTTCATTAGAAAGGCTGCGACTCGCCGGTTGACATGTATTCCATCCAGGATCAGTTCGAAAAAGGTTCCAGGAGTGTCGAGGGCGGCCACTATCGGACCCGGTTCATGGTGGTTGATGCCTGGCATTGCGTTGAAGGTGTGCGTGATTAGTCGAGCACCAGATTCCAGAGCTCTGAGTGTCAGGGCGTAGTTGGCGGACGTGTGGCCGATGGCAACTGTGACACCGGCCTTGGTAAATGCTTCTATTGCGTCGAGGGCTCCTCTTCGTGATGGATCGATCGTTATTTGCTTTAGCGTCCCCTTGGCTGTTCGAATGATGTCTTGGATGTCACCTGCAGTTGGGTCGATGAGGTGGGTCGAGTCGTGTGCGCCTTTGCGTTCTTCGGCAAGATACGGGCCTTCGAGGTGGCTACCGAGAATTGACGGATTCCGACTGGCAAGTTCAGCAATCGTTGCAACACTTTTAAGAAGTATTGCAATCGGATTTGAAACCAGGCTTACGACGGCACGGGTCGTTCCATGTGAACGGTGTGCGGCAATTGCGGCCTCTATGGCGTCCTTACCATCTTCGTTTGAATATCCACCTCCGCCGTGAAAATGGATGTCGATAAATCCCGGCGTCAAATATTTTCCTGTGCCATCCACTTTAACTGCGTCGGTGGCGTGCCGTGTCCAGCCTTCACCTATTCCGGCCTGTTCAATGAGACCGTTACGGGCCAGAAGCCAGAAGTCAGGCTGCTCGCCCTCCGCATCCAGTTTCATGGCGCTGTGAATCAGGACAGGCTCGGAGGCCACTGTTTCGATCGTTACCGTTGCCATGTTGGGCGGTTCTCGAAGACGAAACGGTAGTAGTCGGTGAGAGTCAGGTCTGATGCTGCAGCCGCATCAAGGATCACTGTAACGCGAGGATGCATCTGTAAAACCGAGGCAGGACACATGCTGCTAATTGGGCCTTCTATGGATTGCGCGACGGCGTGTGCCTTTGCCTTGCCTTGAGCAATCAGGAGGACGCTCTTGGCCTCCATGATCGTTCCGAGACCCTGGGTGATGCAATGTTTGGGAACGTCATCGACTCTGCCAAAGAATCGTGCGTTATCGGCTCGGGTAGCTGGAGTGAGGGTCTTGATCCGGGTGCGGGATGCGAATGAGGACGTCGGCTCGTTGAATCCGATGTGTCCGTCAGACCCGATTCCTAGAATTTGGAAGTCGATACCGCCGACGGCTGTGATATTGGTCTCGTAGTCGATACATGACTGTACGACGTCTTCGGCTGCCCCATCAGGGACGTGGACTCTGGATGGTGCCAGCCCGAGAGGCAGCGTAACTTCGCGTTGAACAACCGCGTGATAACTCTCTGGATGCGAGTAGGGAAGACCGACGTATTCATCGAGGGCGAAGGCGGTGATATTAGTTAACTGAGGGATTCGCTTTCTCGCGAGTACATTGTAAATCGGCAGCGGCGAGGATCCGGTGGCAATGCCGAGCACCTTGATTTTTTCATCGTCGATACCGCGAAGAATTACATCAGCGGCGTAATTTCCGATTTCTTCGGAGCTATCGAAGATGATGACCTGCATGCCCGCCCCCCAACATGAATTAACGCGTCTACAGCGGTTCGTTTGACGAGTAGCGGCTTCCCACTGCTGCCAAACTCTGATCTAGCACCGTTCTGGTACGAGCCATGTCGCGCTGTGCCAATGCGATACAGAGGCAGTCCACCAGCGTAAGTTGGGCGATACGGCTCGCGGTGGCACCACTGCGGAAAGCGCTTTCGCCGGCAGTGGTCAACAGCATCATGTCAGCCTTCGACGCACCAGAACTCCGTGGATTATTGGTAATGATCACTGTTGAGGTTCCTTTGGTACGAAATGCCTGCAACACGTCAACAATATCTCGCGTCGCTCCACTATGGCTGATCGCGATAAGCAGATCTCCCTGATCCAAGGTAGCCATCGATGTGAGAGCGGTGTGGGCATCAGTCCAAGCGATGCAACGCTGTCCCAGTCGGTTGAGTTTTAATTGAAGATCAAGAGCGACGAATGCACTTGCGCCAACGCCAACCACGCCAATCGTTACCGCGCGTTGACAGGCGTCAACGACTTTTGCAAGCGTGGGGGTGTCAAGACGGGCTACTGTCGATTCGATTGCCATGGCGTCTGCGCGGCCGACCTTGCGAATGATGTCCTCAAGTGTGTCATCCACGGTAATACCACCGTCGAGTTCATGACCGCTGTTAGATGCGGCGCGTCTGCCGAGATCAGCAGCGAGGGCAAGACGAAATTCGGGATAGCCGCTGAATTTCAGTGATCGACAGAATCGGACAACCGAGGCTTCAGAGACACCGGAGATTTGCGCCAGTTTGGTGATGCTAGAACTCGTCGCGTTCTCGGGATTCTGTAGCACGTAAGTGGCGATTCGATGCTCGGAGAGCGTCATCTCAGATCTGGCAGATTCAAGAAGCGCCAGCAAATCTTGTCCAACTGACTTGGTCAGCTGGCTGGAGCCGTTCGATTTCGCCATTCATTGCTCCTTGAAATATCTCTTCATACCTAGTGTAATACTATGGCAATTATTGTCACTCATACTCCGGACCCGACAACCCTCTCAGGAGCACGATGAAAATCCTAGGAATGATATCCGGCACCTCCTTTGATGGGATCGACTACTTCGTGGGGGACTTTGCGATTGACGGTCCAGTTATCACCATGACTCGAATCGACGCCGGCTCAATGCGGTATCCGGACTCTCTCCACGCCAAGCTGGTGAAGGCGCTGCCTCCGGCAGCAACCAGTGCTTTCGATATGTGTGTAATCGACACGTTGGTCGGCCAGGCCTTTGCCCGAACAGCCCAAGAGGTTGCTGTCCGGAATCCCGGTGTAGAACTGGTGGTTTCGCACGGTCAGACCATCTATCACTGGATCGATGATTCTGGCCGCGCCCAAGGAACGTTGCAGATGGGAAACCCATCCTGGATCGCCGAGCGCACCGGGCTGCCAGTCGTCTCAGATGTACGGTCCCGGGATGTGGTTGTGGGTGGACAGGGTGCGCCTTTAGTCAGTCTTTTAGATGTGCTCCTACTTGGCCAGAGTAACCGTCGGGTTGGTGCGCTCAATTTGGGCGGCATTTCGAATATCACCGTTGCAGGTGGGGGAGAAGATCCAGTTGCATATGACATTGGTCCAGCCAATGCTCTTCTCGATGCGGTGATTCAGAGAGTTACTTCTGGTCGCCTCTCGTATGACCAGGATTCAGCAATGGCGCGCCTTGGAAAGGTGAATACCAAATGGCTTGCGGAATTCTTAGCCGAGCCTTACTACGCTCAAGAGCCGCCTAAGTCTACGGGTAAAGAACTCTTCAACCTCGACTATGTCGAACGGATCACTGGACCGGCCACGGAAGGGCGAGGGCCAGATCTTCTGGCGACACTTACCGAATTGACCTGTGTCACGGTAATGAATGAAGTGCGGGCCCTTAATCTCGATGTTCTCTACTTGGCCGGTGGAGGCACCGCAAATCCGCTGATGATGGAGCGCATGAAAGCACTTTCAGGAAGCACAGCAGTGGAACTAATGTCGAGGCTTGGCGTCGACCCGCGTGAGAAGGAACCTGCACTTTTTGCGCTCATCGGATTGCTGACCATCCACGGCTTGCCAGGCAACGTGCCTTCATGCACCGGCGCAGCTGGTCCGAGAATCCTCGGCAGCATTACGCCTGGACGCGGACCACTTACCCTGCCGCCAATTCACTCGGAGCCGATCACCCAACTTGTGATTGCATGAACGGCAAAACACAACGCACTACATGTTGTTCGCTGGTAGCAGCAAGGGTGGGCATGTCAGTTGCACAACTAGGTAAGGCAAGAACACACCGAGGATGGAAGGTGCAACCACGGGTCGGATTAGCCGGCGACGGAACTTCGCCTTCCAGAACCGGAAGGATTGTTCTCGGTCCTTCGGAAACTATTGCCTCCGGCACCGAACGTAGCAGTGCCATGGTGTACGGGTGCTCAGGGTTATCCATGACTTGGGCCCATGGTCCCATCTCAACCACCTGACCTAGATACATCACAACCACGTCATCGCTGATATAGCGCACCATGGATAAGTCGTGACTGATGAAGACGTAGGTGAGGTTGAACATGGACTTCAGGTCAACTAGTAGATTCATGATTCCCGCACGTACCGATACATCGAGCGCCGATACGGGTTCATCGAGAACTAGGAGAGTGGGGTTGGCGGCTAATGCACGTGCGATACTAACCCGCTGACGCTGTCCACCCGACATTTGCGCAGGGAAGGCCGAGTAGGCGCGAGTAGGCAAGCCAACAGTTTCCAGCAGTTCCTCTGCGCGTTTGCGGGCCGCAGCCTTCCCGTCCACCTGCCGGTGGAAGAGGAGGACTTCCTCGAGTGCGACGCCGGCAGTCAACCGAGGGTTAAGAGATGCGTAAGGATCTTGGAAGACCATCTGTAATTGTCGACGCATTTCGCGATTGGCCGGGCGGCGTAGTTCAGCCACATCGAGGCCATCGAAGGTGATCTCGCCAGAGGTTGGTATCTCCAATCCCACCATCATTCTGGCGAGCGTCGACTTGCCACAACCGCTCTCGCCGATGATACCCAGGGTCTTGCCGCCGCCCACGGTGAGCGAGACATCGGTTAGCGCCTTTACGCCACTTGATGAATCCCTGGTGGCGTAAATCTTGGAAACGTTGGAGACAACTAGAGTCATGAGCGCTCCTGGACCGGGAAGAAACAGGCAACTTGGCGGCTATTAACCTGAGTGAGTTGCGGGGTCTGGGTGCCGCAGATATCTCTGGCGTATTCGCAGCGAGGTTTGAAGGAGCAACCCTGGGTCGGCGGTGCACTGGTGGCCGTCGGGATCGCGATCAAAGGCTTGCGTGCTGAATCCTGCGGCTTTGGAATGGAACCGATCAGACCTTCTGTATATGGGTGAAGTGGCCTTTCGAAGAGATCATGGGTCGTTGCCACTTCGACGATTCGACCGTTGTACATGACGATAACTCTGTCAACGAGTTGTGCGACCACGCCTAAATCATGGGTGATCCAAATCAGCCCCATATTGCGCCGTCTCTGTTCAACTTGAACCAGAGCCAAGATCTGTTGCTGAATGGTCACGTCCAGCGCTGTCGTCGGCTCATCAGCGATTAGGAGTTTTGGCTCAAGCAACATAGCAAGAGCGATCATGATTCGCTGACGCATACCACCGGAAAATTCGTGCGGATAAGAGACCATCGCACGATCAGGATCTGGAAGTCCGACACCCACTAAGGCTTCCCGCGACTTCGCAATTGCAACGTCTTTAGCAATACCTCGGATGGTGAACACCTCGGTGAGTTGCTTGCCGATGCGCATCAACGGGTTGAGGCTTGTCATCGGGTCTTGATAGATCATGGCCAACTCAGAGCCGCGAAGCGCACGGAACTGCCCATCAGGCAGTTCGCTTAGATTGAGATCCCCGAGATAAATCGAGCCATCGGACTGGGCGAGATTTCGGCTATTGATTAAGCCCATGATTGACAATGCAGTCAGCGTCTTGCCTGAGCCGCTCTCGCCGACGATGGCGACAGCTTCACCCGCTGCCACATCGAAAGACACTTCTTGAACTAGCCGTCGGCTACCTTTTTGAGTCCTCAGCGTGATTTCGAGATTGTGCACGCTAAGCAGTGGCGAGGAGTTCACTTGGTCACTCCCTGTTCCAACTCGGGTCGAGTGCATCTCTTAGTCCGTCGCCGAGCATGTTGAAAGTAACTACCAGTAGGACGATGAATATTGATGGGAAAAGCAGGGTCCACCACGCTGTCGAGGCAAAGGCCTGGGCTTCACTCACCATCAGTCCCAGTGAGGGATTCGGCGGTTGTGTTCCCAAGCCAAGGAAACTCAAGCCAGACTCGGTGAGTACTGCCCAAGAGAGCGACAACGAGATCTGGACGATCACCGGTGCTGCCAGATTGGGCAGAATGTGGTGGCGCATCACGCGTCGGCTAGAGAAGCCGAGCAGGCTCGCAGCTTTGACAAACTCTCGTTCTCTGAGGGTGAGCACTGGTCCCCTTGCCACGCGGACAAAGATCGGAACGTAGACAATCGCAATAGCGATAGCTGTGTTGAACGAACCTGGACCAAGAGCGCTTACGATCGCTAAGGCCAACAAGACTGCTGGGAACGCGAAGAGCAGATCGCTCATTCTGCTGATGGCATCGTCGAGGATTCCGCCAACGAAGCCACCAAGAATCCCAAGTGTTGTGCCTATTATTGATGCGATTGCGACGGCGATGAGGCCAATGCGTAACGAGTTGACCAATCCGGCAATTGAACGACTGAGGATATCGCGGCCAAATTGATCTGTGCCGAAGATGTGGCTGCTAGACGGCGCATGAAAGGAAAGGGCTCCGTTCTGTGCCAGGACATCCTTCATTCCCAATCCAGTGACGTCAAGAACAACTAAAACCAACACGACGCCCAAAAGTGAGAGGCCGATGATTCCGTTGACTCCATGTGCCAACCGGCGAGTGATGGTTTTCATGCTTTTGTTCGACTCTCGGATTCGCTCTTGCCGATGCGCGGATCGATGCGGCGGTAGAGTGAGTCGGTAGCGAGATTTACAAACACAAACATTACGGCAATGACCAGTGTGGTGCTCTGAACTACGGAGTAATCGCGTTGCATGATTCCAGTCAAAACTTGTCGGCCAATTCCGGGTAGCGCAAAGATCTGCTCGACGATGATTGCACCACCAAGTAGATATCCAAACTGCATGCCGGTCATCGTTACAACTGGGAGCAGCGAATTCGGGAGTAAGTGCCGCCACAGCACGCGTTTCCGGCTAAGACCCTTGCCTTCTGCGGTGCGGATGAAGTCTTGAGAAGACATATCCAGTAGAGAGGTCCGAGTGGTGCGCATGACTGGAGCAGCCACGGTCAGTGCTAGAACGAAGGAGGGGAACATCATCTGTTGGAAGTTGAGCCACGGGTTCTGCCAGGGTGCCGCATAATCGAGGGCATTTGGAAAATACCCAAAGACGTTGGCCATGACGACCACGATGGCGCTGGCGGTTACAAAAGCTGGAATTGCCAAGAAGAGAATACTGGTCGCTTGGCTGAAGAAGTCTCTGATCGCACCGGGCTTGCTGGCACTGAGCATGCCGAGCGATATTCCAAGCAAACTTCCAACGGTGGTCGCGATGAGTGCCAGTTCTATAGTCACGGGTAGCGAAATCAGTGTGAGTGACAGGACTGATTGACCGCTAATTGCCGAGTAGCCAAAATTGCCTCGCATCATGCTCGTTATCCACGATACATATTGGCCGACGGGAGACTGATGAATGCCATAGAACTTCTCTAGCGCGGCTAATTGGTGCGGAGTTAAAACGGCAGTTTCAGTCCCGAACGAAGTCATGATCGAGTTTCCAGGAATAACTCGCAACACTAGGAAGACTAGGACCGAGATTCCAAAGATTAGTGCGATCACGCTGCCAACGCGACCCATCCGCCGGTGCAGTGGATTCACTTAGATCTAAACTCCGTATCTGTTCTTTATCTAATCTATGAAGCCCCAGGGTGCACGCGACGAGAGTCGCGTGCACCCTTCCCCCGGAACTACCCGAACTACTTGAGCAGAGAGGCTGCTCTTAGGTTCTGCAACGATGCGTTGGGCATCGGCTGGAAACCCTTGAGTTTTTTGGTTGCAATGCTGTAGTCGTATGACGTGAACATCCAGATCCAGACTGCATTGTTTTCGAGCTCCGCCGAGATTTGGTTATAGATCGCCTTGCGCTGCTTGACGTTGTCAGTACTGCGACCCTTGACGAAAAGATCATCCAAGGTTGCTGAACTATAGCCAGCGATCTTGTTGAGATTTCCAGTCGAGGTGAAGTAGCGCTTGTACATGGTGTCAGGATCGACACGCCCGCCATTGAGGGCAATAGCTGCATCGAAGTCAGCGGCAAGCCAACGCTTGACATAGGTGGCAATGTCAGTGACCTGTAAGTCAAGGTTTATTCCGATGTCCTTCAACTGTGCCTGTAACGTCTGAGCTTCTGCAATTGCAGTCGCGTATTCGCCTTGCGACACGATGGTAGTCAGCGTGATATTACTCTTACCCGCTGCGGCCATGTATGCCTTTGCCTTGACTAGATCTCGCTTTGGGCAAGGACGAGCAGTTGTACTTGATTTGTATGCAGGCGAGGTAATCGGGCCAGTGACGGCACCCTCACCTAAAGCGGCCGTATTGAGAACTCCCTGACGGTCTACCGCACATTGAATTGCTAGCCGGACATTGACGTCGGAAAGTTGTGGAGACCGAGCATTCAACTGCAGTGCGTGGTAACTGAGCGAACCGACCCGGTAGGTTGTGACCGCGGTTCCTGCTTGCCTGGCAACGATTGGGTCGCTGATTAGTGCCATCTGAGCACTGTTTGCTTTGACGGCTGCAAGGGCGGAAGTCTCGGTTGGTATCACCCGGAAGGTGACACCTGAGATCTTCGGCTTGCCACCCCAGTACTTGGGGTTGGCTTTGAGTTGAATCGACTGTCCGACCTTCCACGAGCTCCACATGAATGGGCCGGTTCCATTCGGCTTGGTGCCAACAGTTCCGGCGCGAATGTCTGCCGCGGAGAGAATGGAGGCATTGACATCGGTCAGCGCAGCAAGCAAAGGCACGCTTGGGTCGTTGAGAACGAACACGACTGTTTCAGGGTCAGGAGCAACTATGCGCGAAATTGACGTGAAGTTCGAACGACCGACAGCGGCTGTCTTCTCATCAAGGATGCGCGTGAATGTCGCTTTCACATCGGCCGATGTGAACTTTGCACCATTGTGGAACACGACGTTCTTACGCAACTTGAACGTGATGGTTTTGGCGCCATCGTCGAACTTCCAACTTGTCGCAAGTCCTGGGGCGATGCTCAGATCCGTCTTGAGTTCAACCAACGTTCCAAAGACCAGGCCAAGGGTTTGGACTGTTTGGAATGCCGTAGCAAGGTGCGGATCGAGTTTGTCGATATCCGCGGTGCGCGCAACCACCACTGGCTTGGTGCTAAGCGATGCAGCGGCCTGAACAGGCGCACTCATCAGTAGTGATCCCGCGATTGCGGCCGTGACTCCAACGGCCACGAAACGCCGGCGAGGCATGGACTTCATTTAGCTCCCCCTTTTAGCCGCTCGAGAGTATCCCGGCAGCCGATTGTAGAAAATCTTCACGTGGAGTTCCCTCCGAGGGAGATTCTTGACATTAGACACCACTTTAGTCAAGAGTCAGGGTTACCAAACTTGGTGGTGAGGTTCACATGGCGTTAGAGATGCGAGCGATTCAACCCAGCGGGCAACCGGCGGCCGCGCTGTTGGTTGTCTCCGCCTTCACCAGCGCTTATCGCGAACTGCTCACCCAAGAGGCGCTGGCCAGAATGACGCCTGAGCACTTATTGAGTTCGTGGAGCGCGGCCGCAGATCTTAAATTGATCGGCGGGTACTTGGACGAGACCCTGGTCGGGGTTGCCAGAATCGGTGCAGATCCAGAGAGCGAGGATGCCAAGACGGGCCACCTCTACAGCCTTTATATCGCGCCAACTCACCACAGCCATGGCCTAGGTCGACTGTTGCTCGAGAGCACCGTCGCAAAACTCTCCGATTTGGGATTTACCACCGCCACACTCTGGGTTTTTGAGGCCAACACCAGGGCACGCTTGCTCTATGAGAAGAAATGGAAGCCTACTGGGTTGACCCGAGTGGAACCGGAGTGGGAGATCCCGGAAATCCAATTGGCCTGTCAATTGAGCCGCCCATGACCACCTTCGACATAACCACTTTGAAAGAGCCATGGACTCATGAGGCTCTTCACGAATTGATCGAATGGGTTCGAATTCCTAGTGTTGGGGCTGAGCCTGACCACGCCCCAGACCTGATGGTTGCCGCAGATTGGCTCGAGCGCTACTTGCGCAGATTTAGCGCCAACGTTGAGCGACTAGAACGTGGCGGTAGCGCGCCACTTATCATCGGTACGGTTCCTGCTTCTAAGAACCCGCAGAGTGCACCGACATATCTGTGTTATGGCCATTACGACGTGCAACCAGCCGGTGATGGCTGGACCCAGAGCCCTTTTGATCCGGTCGAAAAGGATGGCTGGCTCTTTGGCCGGGGGAGTAGTGATGATAAGGGCCAATTCCTCACTTTGCTGAAAGCAGCAGAACTCTTGGTTGCGAATGGTGAACTACCAATCAACCTTGTTCTCCTTGGCGATGGCGAGGAAGAGATCCTTGGAGGATTTTCATCAGATTGGTTGCGCGACCACGCTGGTGAATTCGCCGGTGCAATCGTCTTTGACAGCAGTTTTCTTGATCGTGAAACCCCAGTGATCAACATCTCTACGCGCGGATTGGTCTATTTCACAATCCATTGCCGCACCGCGAAGAATGATCTTCACTCAGGTTTGGCAGGTGGCGCTGCGATGAATGCGTTCCACGAACTAATTGCATTGCTGCACACTTTGCTGCCTAATGATGGCCGGCTCGCTGATGAGTGGCGTGTTGGGGCGACTCCACCTACGCCAGCAGAACTCGCTGATTGGCAACATTTAGTTAGCGGAGCAAGAATGCTTGCTGATCAAGGTGGCAGGCCTGCTGATCCAAATGCGGAAGCGGAGTACTACTTGCGCACTTGGGCACTACCTTCTCTAGACATCCACGGTTTTACCGGTGGTTCACCAACCGCGCAAAAAACAATCGTGGTTAGCGAAGCTAGCGTCAAGGCATCATTTCGAGTGGCACCAGGCCAAAATCCGGAATCGATCATCGCTGCACTTAAAGCACGGGTTGAGGCTGCAAGTAGCAGCGGGGCGGACTTCAATCTTCAAATTTTATCGATCACACCGCCCTCTTTCGTATCCAGAGAGAGCGCACTTGTTGCGGCAGGATCCGCCGCATTCGCCGAGATCTGGGGCAAGGAACCGCTGATCTTGCGCGCCGGCGGATCGCTACCATTCATCGCAACTTTAGCCGCACTCGAGATCCCATTCTTGCTCACGGGCTTTCACCTACCCGAAGGCAATGCTCATGGACCCGACGAAAAGTTTCTAATCAGTCATCTGTACGACGGAATCCGTTTCGTGATAACCCTCTTCCGATCACTATCCGCCATCCACTCATCACCAGGGATAAATTAACAATGCCGTCTTCAATGAAGAACTTCCTCTCCCAACTCACCACCGAGCAGGTCAATAAGGAGTACGGAGATATTGATCAACTCAGTGTCGCCGAAGTTCTCTCACTGATCAATGTGGCAGATGCTTCGGTGCCAGTTGCAGTTGGTAAGGCGTTGCCACAGGTCGAACGGGCAGTCGAGGCGATCCTTGAGCGCCTTACTCTCGGTGGTCGACTCATCTATTTTGGTGCTGGCACATCTGGTCGATTGGGCGTCTTGGATGCGGCCGAATGCGGCCCCACTTTCAATGCGGCTGATCGAGTCTTTGCGGTGATGGCTGGCGGCCCTTCAGCATTGACTGTTCCCGTTGAAGGCGCAGAGGACGATCTCGACCTTGCTCGCGCGGATGTAATCGAGATGTCAGTTTCAAAGACAGATGTTGTTGTTGGCATTACTGCAAGTGGGTTGACTCCCTACGTCTGCACGGCAGTGGAAGAGGCCAGAAAGCTTGGGGCACTGACCGTTGGTCTGTCATGTAACACCAATGCGCGACTTAGCGCCATCGCTGATTATGCGATTGAGGTTGAAACTGGGCCAGAAATCATCGCCGGCTCTACCCGCATGAAGGCGGCCAGCGCGCAGAAAATGGTGCTCAACATGATTTCTACCACCACCATGATCGGTCTTGGCAAGACTTACGGAAATTTGATGGTTGATGTACAAATCACCAACGGGAAACTTTTCGATCGAGCGGTCCGCATCATTGTTAAAGCAACCGGGGCAACGCATGAGTCGGCGAAAGAGGCACTCACGAAGTCCGGTCGTGATGTGAAGGTCGCGATCGTCATGCTGTTAAACCAGTCTGATGCGCACTCTGCACAGGCTGCCTTGGCTGCGAACCGCGGGAGCATACGCCACTCTACGACCCAATCTAGTTAACGCACCGCTCCAATTCCCGACGCCATAGGGCATGTTATCGGGTGGCCTGTTCGAGTAGTTCAAGTAAGTGCTGGTATGGACGCCTGGTGGCGCGGGTCATTCCAATTTCGCATGTGCGATTGACTGATGCGTAGGCGCTGAACTCGCGCTCTGTTACCGATGCAGTTTCCTTCCGTGTTGCCGATGCGGTCAGTTCGGGGTGGAGCATGCCTCGATCGCCGGCGAATCCGCAGCAGCCCCAATCTTCCGGGATGACAACATCGATCGCGATGGCCTCACCGATCCGCTGCAGCGATTCGTTGATGCCAAGACGCGTTGAGGAGCAAGTTGGATGGAGAGCAAGTGAATCGAGTCGGTGTGTGACGGCCAGCCGTGGGAGAATATGTTCGTCGACGAAAGTCACCGCATCGAGGATGCGCAAGCCTTCATAGTGTTCATCGTCGATCAAGTGTTCCAACCCTTCGGTGCATGATGTGGCGTCGCTGACGATCGGAGTTTCTCCGTGTCTGCTGGCCTCCCAGAGAATTGGAAGTACAAGATTTTGCATCTGTCGGTATCCATCGGTGAGACCTTTTGATTTCCATGGTGTGCCGCAGCACATGCTCGCGATCCCATCGGGTATTTGTAACTCGATGCCCGCGCGTTCACAGAGTACAAGAAGTGCCGAACTCACACCGCGTGTACCCGCGCTTGGTCCAAACATGGTGCCGACGCAAGCAGTGAAGTAAACGGCCTGCGGATTCGCAGGTTTCCGAGCGAAACGTCGCGCACCCCCGCCTGGGAGATCTTTTTCCCATAGCGGGACCGACTCTTCACTTAGAAAAGCGCGGGTCATTTCGGTTGCCCGAGTTACCAGCGGTGCCGGTAATTTCTTGGCCGCGCTGAGCGCGAGTCCTCCCACTCTAGTAACAGCATTCCAATGTTTGGCGGCCTGCTTCCAGGCACTGCGTTCAAGTGTATTCCGTTGCTCTGCGCGCAGGCGCCGCACTAAGTCGCCGGTATCGATGAGAACGGGGCAGGCGGTCTGGCACATGCCATCGACGGCGCACGTATCGATTCCAGCGTATTGGTACTCCTTCTCTAGTTCCTTCAATAGTGCATCGTCACCGGATGACTCAGCGTCTGACATCTCGCGTTTCAACACGATCCGTTGGCGGGGTGTGAGAGTCAAGTCTTTGCTTGGACAGACCGGTTCGCAGTACCCGCACTCAACGCACCGGTCGACCTCTTTCTCGATGCTCGGCGTGACTTTGAGGTCTGAGATATAGGAGTGGGGATCTTCGTTCAAGAGAACGCCTGGATTGAGCAGACCACGCGGATCACAGAGTCGCTTGACCTCTTGCATGACTGCATAGAGTTCGTCGCCGTATTGACGTCGTACGTAGGGAGCCATCATGCGTCCGGTTCCATGCTCGGCCTTAAGGGTGCCGTTCTGGCCAAGGACGAGCTGGACCATGTCTTCGGTGAAGGCGAGGTAACGCTCGAGTTGCGCGCCTTGATCGAAGCGTTCATTGAGCAAGAAGTGGACGTTGCCATCTTTGGCGTGACCAAAGATCACGCTCTCCTGGTAGCCATGCCGATCGAAAAGATCGATCAGTCCCTCACAGGTTTCAAGGAGCGAGGCGACCGGAACGGCAATGTCTTCAAGTAACGCCGTAGTTCCTGAGGGTCTATTGCCCGCCACTGTCGCATACAGACCTTTACGAATGTGCCAGAGTCTGGAACGAACCTTGGCATCGCCCGTAAGCACTCCAGGGGTGGATAGTGGAAGATCGTTCAGCACGTGTCGACCGGAGTCGAGCCGCTCGGCAAGTGCCTCGGCTGACGTCTCCTGATATTCAACGAGCAATGCGGCATGGTTACGCACCGCTATCGCGGTCAACGTCTCATCCGCTTCTGGATTCCGTTGGGCAACCCGCAAGCTCGTAGCATCGAGTAATTCGATTGTCGCAAGGCCTGATGCAACCAATTGGGGGAGCGAACCAGTCGCCGCTCTCAGATCGTCGAAAAGCAAGAGCCCAGTGGCCAAATGGTTCTTTACTGGCACGGTTCGGAAGGTGGCTTCGGCCACGAAGGCAAGAGTGCCCTCGCTGCCAATTACCAGGTGAGTGAGGATACCGATGGCGTTTTCATAATCAACGAACGAATTAAGCCCATAACCCATAGTGTTCTTAATGGCATAGAGCCTGGCGATGGTACGCAGCGACTCAGGAGTGCTGCGCACCCGATCGCGCAATCGAAGTAATCCTTCGTGTAACTCTGGTTCGAGCGCGCGCAATCGTTCATCAGCATCTGGCGCACCCGTATCAAGAACGGTCCCACTGGGCAGTACTAGGACAGCTGATTCGAGAGTCTGATAAGTGTTGAACTCAGTTCCACAGGCCATCCCACTTGAATTATTTGCGACGACACCGCCGATCGTGCATGCCGCTTCGCTTGCCGGATCTGGACCCAGTTTGCGTCGATAGGGAGCAAGCCGGGCGTTGACCTGTCGCACAGTGACACCTGGCGCCACGCGAATACGTGCGCCCCCGTCGAGCACTTCAATCTCACGGAAATTGCGCCGCGTATCGATAAGCATTCCATTGGAGGATCCCTGTCCGCTAAGACTGGTCCCACCAGAGCGAAATGTAAGCGGAACATTGTACGAAGTGCTTACCGCAAACAGGCCAGCCACCTGGCGAGCATCAGTCGGCGCTACCACAACCTTCGGCGTAAGCAAGTAATGCGACGCATCATGGGCATAAGCAAGCCGATCCGAAGCGCGCGAACGCACGCCCCCAGGAACCACCGCCTCCAGCGCCCGCAAAAGACCCGGATCAATCGAATCGATCCTTCCCAAGGTTCTCCTTTCTTAGTTAATCGCTACCTATCCTAACTAGGTAGCGATTAACTAAGCTGAGAAAAAGTGGAGGTTAGGACAGAGTAGAACCGTTTCCGCGTCGAGCGGGGGAACTGCGAATTACATTTGCGATATGGCTAATCAACTCACCGAGGGCGGTTCTCGTCCATATCTTTTGCGATCCGCTCTAGCGTCTGGTCACTTACGCCAGCACTATGGGCGAATTCAGGCCAACGGTCTATAGCCGTCAGCACTTCTTCGATCACACTCCCGTAACTCGGCACTTGCTGTCGGTCGCCAACTTCACGTAGGTCGGCCAGCGTGATCCCATCGAATTTACCGTTCACACCCATCTGGTGACGTTGCGTCCATTTACTTCGCGAATTGTGCGAGTGGGTCACATCGTATGCAGGAGCCAACTGCCAGGAATCATTCTCTGGCAGCAGGAACGCCAAGTTTTTGGTGTGGTCGTCACGGTTGACTGCTACAACGTTGAAAACCATTCGCCTAAAGGCTTGCTTAATCGCATCGAGACCTAAACCCAATTCTCTTATTGTCGCAAAGTACTGACTGTATGAGTGGGTATTGGTCAGGTTGAAGTCCAGGTGTGCTAGCGCGCAGAGTGATTGCAGATGTATGCGCCTGCCCTCACTTGTTCGATCGAAGCGTCGAGTCAGAAAGTGCGTACGCGGACCCTCAGGCAGCAGTTGGCACTCGCTCATCTCGACGCCTGAACTGCTTGCCATCAAGTAATACGCGTATTCGACTCGGCCGTAGTCCGTGCCAGCAGTAAGCGGATCGAATTCGCGATTTAGATCAACTGTTACGCCATCAAGTTTTACTATCCAATGTTCGAAACCGATAGGCGCATCAAACTGCCCGGATCTGATCTGTCCGGTAACCGGGTTGTAAGCGATCACTGCCTTTGCGCGAGCTCCACCTGCGGACGTACCCACCTGGATCAATTGGTGCAGCGCATCGTGAATTGCCGGTGCTGTACTGATTTCGCCACTCACCATGGCTCTCGCCGCGCTGACTAGATCCGCAAGCTGTACTGCGGTCGATGTCTGTACACCGTCTTGAAGTGGAGGATGGAATGTCAGTGCGCCCATACCTCGATCGGAGGCGTAGGCGAGTCGATCTAACGGGGTGATTGCGTCAGTTGGAACACCCTGATCGGCCAGATATGCGTTGACCAACGCATTGCCAAACTTGTCGGGGAGCGCATCGGCGAGCATCGCAGGTAATCGGTAATAAGTATCCGGTGCTAATTGCGGAAATTCGAAAACCCCAGGTCGATTTGGCATCTGCAATGGCGCCAGCGATTTCCCGCGAGCGATCCAATCGTTGTCGTACTCGAATGCATAGAACTCGGTTGCCGGGTCAAGAGCGACGGCACCCACCAGCTCACCCCAGGCGCGAACCTCGACGAGATCAACCTGCTGATAACTCATCGATTTATCCTGGCGGTGGCGCGCTTTCGAGTAGAGGCGACCTGTTTCTTACGCTCTCGCAGTAACTGCATTGGGCTGACACTTGGTTCCGGCGGGGCAAGTGAGGCAAGCCAGTCGGACCGGTCAAGTGCTCGCGCAACTTGGATCAGGGTCCGGACTGACGATCCGTGCCCCAATTCCAAAGTCTTAAGCGTCGATAAGGAGATGTTTGCGGCAGCCGCGAGGTCGCCCTGGGTACGGTTCTGACGCAGGCGCAAGCGACGCACCTGGCCGCCCAGCTCGACTTCCCACTCTTCCGTCGAATGGATAGATGGTTGTAATTCCATCCATTACCTCCATTTTTCGCCTCTATAGTTGGAATTATGATCTTAGACGCTACTTACGTCAAATAAGCAGGAGAATAGGTCGGGAAAACAGCTATTTCTACGGAGATTAGCCCGCTTATTCACCGTAGATGATGCGGTGAATAGATTGACCTTGCGGAGATAGAACCTATATCTGGCAACAACCCGACTGGCCCCACTGGCGCTATGACGCGCAGCGTCTTAGCAGTCAATTAGCCGAAGTTCATCGCACCCAAGGTCACTTGCTGGGTCGCATGCATGATCTCGGACTTGGGCCGAGTGATCGAGCTACTCTGTCGATGTTGACCGAAGAGGTGCTTAATACCAGCAAGATAGAAGGCGAACTGCTTGACTCGGAGACGGTCCGATCTTCGGTCGCCCGTCGCCTGGGTATTGATATCGGTGCCTTGGCTCCAAATGATCGCCATGTCGACGGAGTGGTAGAGATGGTGTTGGACGCCACCAGAAATTTTGGTAAGCCGCTGACAGCCGAGCGATTGTTTGGTTGGCATGCAGAGCTATTCCCTACGGGTTATAACAGTCTTGGCAAGATCCGCACCGGAGGTTGGCGTGATGATGCCTCGGGGCCAATGCAGGTAATCTCTGGCCCGGTTGGTCGACGACAAGTTCATTACGAAGCGCCACCGACAAATCTGCTGGAAACAGAAATGTCAGATTTCCTTCTCTGGTTCAATGGACAGCAGGAACTCGATCCGGTCGTGAAGTCTGGCTTGGCCCATCTCTGGTTCGCAACTATCCATCCGTTTGACAATGGCAATGGTCGTATTGCACGTGCAGTCTGTGACATGGCACTTGCGCGCATTGAACAATCGGCGCAGCGGTTCTACAGCCTATCCGCGCAAATACAGCGGGAGCGCGAAGATTATTACGAACGGCTCGAACGTACTCAAAAAGGCTTTCTCGATGTCACCGATTGGTTGGAATGGTTTCTTGGTTGTCTATTGCGTGCCATGCAGGGCGCAGAAGTCGCACTCGCTGATGTGCTGGCCAAGGCTCGATTCTGGCAGCGCTGGGCGGGAACATCGTTGAATAATCGGCAGATCAAACTGACCAATCTCTTGCTCGATGGTTTCCATGGCAACCTGACAACCAGCAAGTGGGCAACCATCGCCAAGTGTTCGCCAGATACGGCGCTCCGTGACATCACTGATCTGATTACCAGAGGTGTGCTGATGAAATCCGATGCCGGTGGTCGAAGCACCCATTACGAATTGAGTTCTTTTGATCAATCGATCTGATCTGCGCGACAAACTAGAATTTCAATTCGGTTCTAGTGGGAAGGCGCTGACACCGCTCTTCACGCTGAGCAACCGATGCCCCTGTTCCAATCTTCACCGCGATAAGAGATATCTCATCGCAGAGTCCTTGCCCACGCGTAGAAAAAGTTAGCACTCCAGTTTTTAGCGACCTCGTTGATCAACGAGACTGGGAATTCGAACGCGAGTCTTGGGTTTCGGCTTCTCCAGAGATTTAGTTGGCAGGTCAAGCAGCACTCTGGTGCTTCCTGGCTCGCTAGAGATTTGAAGCACGGCTCCGATTAGCCGTGCCCGCTCCTGCATTCCAGCGAACCCTAGGCCCACTTCCCCTCCGTGAGGGCGTTGGCGTTGGAATCCCTCTCCGTCATCGAGGATCTCCAGGCGAACTCCGTCGGGTCCATAGGTGAACCCGACTACGACCTGGCCGGCCCCCGAGTGTCGCTCCACATTATGGAGGGCTTCCTGCGCGATGCGGAAGATCGCCAACTCTGGATCCGGACCCAACCGAATTGGTTTGCCCTCTAATTTCAGATCAGTGCGAATGTCGGTTCGACCGCTCATCTCGGAGAGCAGCCATTTCAGTGCCGGGACCAGGCCGAGATCGTCTAGGACCGACGGACGAAGTGCAACGCAGAAGCGACGGATGCCATCGATGCACCGTTGGAGTTCGTTGTCGATCGCCTCAAGCCGTAAGCGTTGGTCGGCGCCGTTGGCGAGCGCTTCGAGAGCCACCTTCACTACCACGAGGTCCTGAATGGTTTCATCGTGCAATTCCCGGGCCAGCCGGTATCGCTCTTCCTCCTGTGCACTCAACGCCATCCCTATGTAACTTTCCAGCGATTCCTGGATTTCGGCCAGGCGTCGGTTGGCGGCCTCCGCGGCCAACTTCGCCCGTCGTTCCCTATCCACCCTGCGAGCAACTACTACCCCCATCAGGAGAAGAAGGGTGAGTTGGGTCCCAACCCCGATCCTTTCCGCACCCCGATGGAATATGACGATGTTGGGGACGGTGACCAGGATGCACCAGAGCGCTGTCGGCGCGGCTCCCTCTACGCCGAAATTCACCGCCGCGTACAGAACTGGCGCGAAGTAGGTTGAGATCGGTAGTAGGTAGAGATAGGAGGCATGGTGCATCGTGCCTCTCGCTTCCAGCGTCGTATGCACCACGGCAATGCCCATCACTAACGCTTGTACTGCCCAGAACTTGGGGTCACGCGAGCGTTCGAGGGCCCGTTGCCAGAAGGATTCTCTCCGGCCGTTGTTTTCAGTCATGGACGCCACGCGTCAACTCGACTTCCTCCAGACGTAACTGTCCGACCTTCACGGCCAAGATCACGGCTTCGGTGCGGGAGGTCACTTGAAGTTTGGTGAAGATGCTTCGTAAGTGGGCGTCTACGGTGCGCACGCTTAATTGCATGGACCTCGCGATATCTTTGTTCGCAGCGCCGCGAGCCACGAGCGACAGCACCTCTGCTTCACGCTCGCTGAGTTGCTGCCCTGTCATCAACTGACGCCCGTTGCGTAGTTGCGGCAACAACTGTCGGAACATCTTGCTCGAGACCTCTGGGCTCATTACGGCTTCGCCACGGTAAGCATCGCGCACCGCTTGGGCGAGTTCAGGGCCATGCACCGTCTTCAGTAAGTAACCGGTTGCTCCTGCCTGTATGGCGGCCTCGATGTACTGTGCATCGTTGTACAGGCTCAGGATGACGACCGTCACCAATGGGGCCAACTGCTTGATCAGGCGGGTGGCTTCAATGCCGCTTTCCCCTGGCATGGCAATGTCCATGAGGACAACATCGGGCCGCAGCACGGTCACCATTTCCTGCGCTTGCTGGGCGTTCTCCGCCTCGCCGACGACCTCTATCTCGGGGTCGTGCTCGCAGAGTCGTTGCCGCACGCCTGCCCGGAACATCGGATGATCGTCAACCAGCAAAACTCTGATCCGTTGCGAGTCGTGGGCAATTGCGGTGTCGAGAGGCATGTCGCTCTACCGCCTCCCTGCTTGCGGCGAAAACACGATCTCCGCCCATCGCTTTGACGGTATACGAGTTCCGACGGACTCTCAACCATAGGGATTTCACCTATCTGCCGGGTAGGCGATATCGCCGATAGCCAATTCGGCGACTCAGCCGATGCGCAAATTGCTGTTTGGCAGGAACCTGGTGGTGGCGCATCCAGGTGCCAAACGCGACATGGAAGAGGGCGAATAGATGAGTCAGACGGAGTCTCCGGTCGAAACGAAACCGCAGGGCGGTCTCCTCACTCGGATAAAGGAACAGTTGGGTGTTGAAGGAATGGTCAGGGAGTACATGATCCCGATTGAGACCAATACCATCTCCTACGTCCTCGGCGGTGTGCTGGCGATCTCGCTAGTCCTTGAACTCGCTACTGGAATCTTGCTCGCCACACGTTATGTTCCAGATGCCGCTAAGGCGTATGGAATTACCAAGACGCTGCTTGGCGAAGGTGGCTGGTCTGTCGTACTCAACTTCCATTACTACAACGCATACCTCATCTTCGCGCTGCTCATGGTTCACATGATGCGGACCTTCTTGAGTGGGGCATATCGTGGTGTGAAGAAAGGGCTGTGGCAGATTGGCGTGAGCCTTGCCGGAGTTGTCTTCCTACTCAGTATTTCTGGCGAGACTCTGCACTGGGATGAGCGCGGCTTTGCAGTTCCTTGGCATACCTCGGAGATCTTGCAAGCAGTTGGACTAGACAAGGTGCTCCACTACACCCACCCGGACCTGTTAAATATTCCAAAAGCCACCGCTCTTCTCGTTCCGTACTACGTCATGCATGTGGCTCTTCTGCCACTGGTGTTGATGGCATTGATCGCGGTGCACTACTACCTAATAAAGGCGAAGGGGATATCCTTGCCGTTCTGGCACAAGCCAAGCGGACGGAAGGATTCGTTTGGTTCGCACATTAAGGCGTGGTTTACCTATGGCGGCTTGATCCTCGGCGTTGTCTTGGTGATCTCGTTCTTCCACCGTGCGGCCGGTCCTCAGCCGCAGTTGCTGCCGACCTCGCAGTACTTCGGGTCCAAGCACGGTCCTGGCGGTTTGGGGATCGAGCCAACCTTCCCGATCAGTTGGATGCATGGTTTGAACCGGTTCGTCACAATCTTCTTCAACCTGCAGCCTGACATCTGGGGCACGGTAATCGGCATGGTGATCATCACAGTGGCCCTGGTCGCCATCCCATTCCTGGATCGTGGCGGTCCCACCGCACCGCAAAGTTGGACTGAGGCGTTGGATCTGCGTAAGCGTGGCTGGGCGTTCCTGGCTATCGCGGTGTTCTGGCTGGTATTGATCATTGGCACGATTACCAACATCATCACTCCGGTTGGTTGACCGATCTGGAACAGCCAGTCCAACCTGTTCTCCCCGCACTTCTCTCTGAAGGCCAAGAGATGTGCGGGGAGCACTTGCCTAACCCGGTCCAGTACGCCTTTTGATTGGAGGTAGCTTGTGTTTGCGCGTGACCTTCATGTCTTGCTTGCAATCCTGACCATGCTGTCGGTTGTCATCGGCACCCTGGAAGGAGCGGTTCGTGCCGTTCGTGGGCGCCCAGCAGGTATCGCCGCAGACCGCACTCGGACAGCAGTTGTCTTCTCCGTGGTTTTGACGGCTGCAGCTGGTCTGGCGTTACTTGTCGGCGGACACCGGCCCCACGAATGGCTGCACATCATCTACGTCGTGCTCGCTCTTGGTCTGATGCCCGTTGCAGACAACGCGGCCACCATGTTGCGATCGGACCGCGGCAAGGCCTTGACCAGAGTTGGTGGGGGTCTGGTCTCCCTGGTTGTCGTTACCCGACTATTCGCAACCGGATGAGGCGCAACTAGATGTCGACCCAGTCGAGATTAAAATCTGGTGCGCTCACGTTGCGAGCTTTCCAAGTTCTCGCTGTCGCCGAGGGCGGCCTGCTACCCGCCATCCTGTTGACTGCGATCATTCACTGGATGACCGGTCAAGGTGCAATCTCTGTGGCCGTGATCGGTGCTGCACATGGCACAGTATTCACCGCATATGTCCTGCTGATTCCACTAGTGGCCCATCTCCTGCAATGGCCGTTGCGCACTACCGGCATTGCTTTCTCCGTAGCGTTCGTTCCCTTCCTTCCTTGGGCATTCGAACGACGCATCCGCCCTGAAATTGCCGACAGCATCCGCCTACGTCGCCTTCCAAAGATGCAGGTAGTTTCGACTTGAGGTGTTGCAAGGTTTCCGGGTTCCTTCTTTTCACTTATCCCAGTCTGCGACGGCTTGAATGAGATCGGCCTGAGCGCCCTGCGCCGCTAAGTGGATCGCACCGATCAGGCTGGCGCGTTCGCCCAACCCCGAGCGGATCACCGACGGAGGAAAGGCAGTCATTTCGGACGCGAGCTGCTCGGCTCTAGCGATGAGCCGGTCGTTAACTCCTACTCCGCCAGTAAGGATGATCGTTTCGGGATCGACCACAGCGCAGATAGCTGCGATGACAGAGGCGATCCGTAAACATTCCTGCTCTACCAAGGTCGCCGCGGGTTCCTCAAATTCTGCCGCGCGGAGGAACAATTCCTCCACGGTCGCTGGCGGAGCACTCTCCCAGCCAGATCGGGCCTGTGCCTCTTGCAGAAGGCTGAGGCCGCCGGCCTCATCATGAGTGAAGGCGTCGACTCTCCGGTGGCTGCTGTTGGGTGGCAGGAATGC
>ORJL011083277.1_pt1 | contig 24380 bp, 27 predicted proteins | sample 1779941 | NCBI WGS metagenome assembly ORJL01 (sample SAMEA104232317, study PRJEB22302) | groundwater metagenome | biome: forest; feature: aquifer; material: groundwater | place: USA | collected 2011-08-07 | depth 5.8 m
GAAGAGCATCCTACAATAAATATTTAGCTGAAACTGAAAAGAATATGAGGATGATTGCAGGAGGATTATTAAAAGATTTAGAGCCTATTAAAGAAGAAAATGATGTAGTACTGCTAGAAAACACCCAAGAGCAATTCTTTCATAACATGATTTCCCAAATGCTTTACCAATATTCACAACATCCTTTGAGGCAGCTAAGAAAGTTTGTAGAAGAAAACCTAGATGACTCGCTTAAAATACGAATACTAAACACCTATATTGGTGACAGAAGGATTAGGCAGGACAGACCTGGTAGAGCCCTAGAATTTGGATATCCTTTCACTTTTGATTTGGTGGGAGATTTTGGAATTTACAGGGATATGCATCGTCAAAGAATGAAAACCCAGCAAAGACAGAACCTAACTACACGATTAGGAAGAGTGATTCCAGATGAGATATTCGAACTTGGTCCAGAATACAGCGACAAAGTTATTCACTGCTTTGAAATATCGGAGTCTCTATATGAAAAACTATTGCCAGAGTATGAATTGGAAGCGCAATACGCAACCTTATTTGGTCATAATATAAGATGGTCCCAAGGAGCAAATTTAAGAGAAGAGATGCATGAGAATGAATTAAGAACCATTAAACAAGGCCATCCTAGCTATAGAAAAATGTGTCAGGAGAAACATCAAAGACTAAAAGTGTTTAATGAGTTACTTGCTAATACATTAAAATTTGTTGACCGTAATGATTATTATTGGAGTAGAGCAGAGTCAGAAGCTAAACAAAGAGGGAAAGAAGCTTTATTGGAGCAAAAATACAAAAAATGAGACATGGCAAATTTATAGTATTTTATGGAGTAAACAGAACAGGGAAAAGTACACAGTCAAAATTACTTGTTGACAGATTAAATTCTAGTGGTATTAAAGCCGAACATATAAAATATGCTATATACAACCTAGAGCCGTCTGGGCCACTAATAAATGAATATCTAAGGAATAAGAACCCACATGATTTTTCGCCGAGAGAATATCAGACTTTTCAGGTACTGAACAGGCAACAATCCGAGCCAGCTTTATTAAACAAATTAAAATCCAACATTGCTGTAGTGGCTGAAGACTATAAAGGAACTGGGATTGCCTGGGGCATGGCCGATAATGTATCTCAGGAATTTTTAGAGAGAATAAATTCAAGATTATATCCAGAAGACATTTCATTTTTATTTATTGGAAAGCAATTTAGTAGCGGGAAAGAAACTGGCCATATGCATGAAGGCAATAACAAACTAACAAAAAGAGCTGAAAGAATGCATTTAGAGTTGGCTGAAAAATACGGTTGGATAAAGATAAATGCTAATAGGAGAGAAAAAGAAATATCAGATGAGGTCTTTTTATATGTAAAAAAATTATTCAAAAAACCTGAATTAAATTTCTATTTTGGGATGTCAATAATTGGAGACAGAAGCAATTTGAATGTTGGAAAAAGCATAGTTGAAATATTAAAAAAATATGGCACTGTACTTTCGGAACATGTTGTTAGAGATGACGTCTTTGAATTCGAAGCTGAAAATATAAGAAGTGGTGTTAATATTTTTGAGAGGGATCTTAGCTGGGTTGAAGATTCTCATTATACTATCTTCGAAGTTACTAGTCCTAGTACAGGAATTGGTCGAGAAATCCAAAGATCAAGAGAGTTAAATACACCAGCTTTAGTGTTATACAGATCAGATAGTAAGATAACTAAGATGGTTACTCATGACAGATGTCTAATTTCTAGAGTTTATGAAAGTGAAGAGCAATTGGAACCTATTATAACAGATTTTATAAAAACACATAAATTCTGGCTTGATTAAAATTCCTTCAGTGAACTCTGTTTTTTATCTTCTTTATGATTTTTATAAGTTGACCATGATTTTCTGAATATTTCTGGATATTTATCACCATGCTCTTTTAAAAATTCTTTTGTAATCGGGTCACTTGGATATCCTGAGCCTATTTTATATGGAATCATCTTCTGTATTTTTTCTATTTCATTATCACGAGTTACTTTTGCTATAATTGAAGCTGCACCACAAACTAAATGATTAAGATCAGCTTTGTGTTCACATTTCAATTCTGTTTTGACTTTAAGCTTCTTGTTTAAGTATGTAGAGAATTTAGAAATATTATTAGATGGACAGTCAACTATTATTTTATTTGGTTTTAAATAATTAATTATATCGGCCATTTTATCAGCCTCCAGCCAATTAAGGTTTGTTTTATTAGAAAAAACAGCATCATCAATTTCTTTTGGAAATACTTTTATTATCTTATAATTCTTTACTAATTTTATTATATTGGAATATATTAGTTTCCTTTGATTAGGAGATAGAAGTTTAGAATCTTTCACGCCCAATCTTTTCAAATCTTCTTCTTTAGATTCGTCTATTAAAACTCCTGCAAGTATCATCGGACCGATGACTGGACCTCTTGGTGAATAATTTTTATTTACTCTCTACCAGAGTCATCGATTCCACATATTAATTTCACATTATGCCTCCTTCAACAAACATTAACACCCTGCTCTTTTAATAAAGTCTCATTCATGTAGATTGGTGCATTATTCCTCAATGCTATTGCAATGCCATCGCTTGGCCTGACATCGATGCTTGTAATCTTGTTTCCAGACTTCAAAAATAATTTACCTATAAAGTTATTGTCTCTTAATTCAGTAACCTTTACCATTATTACTTGTATATCATAACTTTGCAATATGTTTTGTGTTGTATCATGGCTTAATGGTCTAATGTCCTTAATTTTTTGCAATGCGTTTTCTATAGAGTGAACTTGATCATCAGAAACTGTTCCTATAGCTGCGATACAACCAGAATTTAGAATAACCTTGTTTGGAGTTGTAGAAATATCCACTTTTACAAACCCATCAGTAGAAAGTTCTGGAATATCAAAGTTTATTTTATTTTGTATTATTAAAATGTTGAATAATATTAACCCAATTAAAACAACAGCAAGAATTAAAACCATTAATCTATCATATCTAAACTTTTTTTTAGCCATAAGAAGATTCATCAATTAATTCTTTAAATAGTTTTCTTTTACCTATAAAAAGCTTTAAAAACATCTCAAAGTTCTAATTTCAATAAGCCGAGGTCGCCTAACCTGGTATGGCGCAAGTTCTTTGAAAGAAGAAGCGCAGGCCTGCTAAAACCAGCAGTTAGCTTGTATCCGAAAGGATGTGTGGGTTCAAATCCCGCCCTCGGCGTTTTTTGAAAAGTTTTAAAAGTCAGCCATTCCTTTTACAGTCCATTAAAATGTTTAAAAAAGCAGTAACTACAATAACGTTAGCTACATTAGTTGGACTTTCTTCTTCTGATTCATATGCCAAAAATTATGCATATTATAACATAATAGCAGGACTTGCACAAAATGATATCAGTCCGGTGCATGTAGGTACAGGTTTTGGTTGTGGTATAGAAATTGGAATACCCAATGTTTACATGGGTTTTAATTTTAATATTTTATTAGAGCCAAATAATACCAGTAGAGGAGTAAATATTTTTCTAGAAAAAAAATTTGAAGATTTAGCAGCAAAGGTTGGAGTTGGTAATAATATAATAAACTTTAAAAGTGAAAATTTTCCAACTTACAGACCTGCTGCCTTAGCTACTTATATTCAATATGAAATCACAAAAACAATATCTAAAGATAAGAGGATAGGTATTATATATCAAAGAAATTTTACAAGCAAAATCGGATATGATGCTAATAGATTAGATAAATTAGGATATAGCAAAGACAAGTTTTCTTTAGAAATAGAAAAAAAATTTGGCAGAACTATAGAAGGTTTTGAAAAATAATTCAATTGTTTAAACTACTTTTTGGTAACTTTGTATCCATTTAAAAATTCTTTAAATTCTGAAAACATACCCATCTTAAAATACCTCCAAATTAGAATTTTGTAAACTTAATATATATAAAAAAATATCCATTATTAATCACAAAAGAATATATATACTAAACATAAATTTCTGAGTTTATGGACAAACTAGAGCTAAAAGTAAGAAAACTGCATCCAGACGCAGTTATTCCGCAATATGCAAAAGAAAGTGATGCTGGTTTAGATCTATATGCAGTAGAAGATTTCGCAATTCTTGCTGGCGAACGCTATAGTGCTAGAACCGGAATTTCTATTGAATTGCCAAGAAGTTATGAGGCCCAAATCAGGCCGAGATCAGGAATTGCGAGTAAATATGGAATTACTGTACTAAACACACCTGGAACCATAGACTCTGGTTATCGTGGAGAGGTCATTGTGATATTGATAAATCATAGTAACTTAGCGTATGAAGTAAAAAAAGGCGATAAGATAGCCCAAATGGTAATAAATAAACATGAAATTGTAGATATAATAGAAAGTGAAGAATTATCAGAATCTGAAAGAGGTTCTGGTGGTCTCGGAAGTACTGGCAGATAGATTTACCTATTTTTATCAGGATTTCTGGGAACAATAATCCATGCAATTAAATATAAAACAATTCCAACGCCAAAACTCACTATTGTCAATATAACATATAATAATCTTATTAATGTAGAATCAACACCAAAATATTGGGCTAATCCACCGCAAAAACCAGCAATTTTCCTGTCTTTATTTGACAAATAAAGCTTCTTGACAACACTTGACATTAATAATTTGTGTTGTATTAAGTATTTAAATATTTTTAAAATTTTTATTTTCCGCAGCCGTTGGCTTTAACTTCTGTTTTGTTTTCAACTACACCAGTATGAGCCTCTCTCTTCACATCTGTTATTGGCCTAAAACCATCGTAAATTCCATATCCAGAATAAAATTCTAAATAAACATGCCCATAACCATCTCCATGTTTAATATGAAGTCTGTGTTTTTCTGCGTTTTTTGTCAATCTCATAATGAATTTCTTAACATTATTGGGATCTGTTTCTTCTGTTAAAATATAAAATTCATCAGCCCTCTCACCAGCCCTAAATACCATATCTGTTGACTTTCTTGTTGTGGTTTGTGCTGATATGTATTGTGCAGCTAATTTAATTAGGTTAGTGCCCCAGTCATATCCATAGGTATCATTGACTGCTTTTAATCCTCTTAAATCAAGATTTATTATTGTCATAGGTTTCTTTTGGCTTTCATAATCACTCAATGTTTCTTCTAATTTAGTAGAATTGCCTAGATCAGTTAAACGATCATGCCTTATTTTATGGCGCAAAGTTTCTAGTTCAGTTCTCTCTTCTTGGTAGGTTTTTTTAATATGGTCCAGATATGTTCTCACAACAGCCATATTTCTCCCAGCTGCAGGCTTAGACATTTCCGCATCTAATTTTTCTATTAATTTTCCTAAATCTTGATTTTCCATAAATCCTTAGTAATTTCTATATTTATAAAGATTTCGATTTGTAACCACTTATAAAAAGTAACATATAGAAAGGTTTATATACGACCCATCTAAGTAATTTTTATGATAACCTTAAATATAGAACCAAGGGTGATAATGACTCGAGAGGATTTCATAAGAGAAAAGCCAGTATTTTCAATAGCATTAGATGGCTATGTAAAAGGCAAGCCATTTTTTGAGAGAAAAGGCCCTTATGCAAATTTTAATCATCATGAAGATGTAGACAGGTTAAGCACAAGAAGTACTTGCTACCAAGTTTATGTTGCAATCAAGCAAGGTTTATTCAACACTTTCAAGGAAAAAGGACAACCACATGCAAATTTGTATGAAAACGATGCTGATCAAGATGTCTGTCTTTCAACATGGTTACTAAAAAATTCTGAGAGAATTCACAGGACAAAAAGTGAACCTTTAATCACAAGATTAGTAGGAGTTCAAGAACTGCTTGACGCAACAGCAGGAACCTATCCTATAGAGCCAAATACGAAAATAATGCATGAGCTGGCTTGGATATTTGAGCCTTATACTGACTCTAGAATCGGTGGAAGAGTCCAGCACATGGATGCTCCAGAGATGAGGAATATTATAGAAGCAGTATGTAAAAGAATTTCTGATTACACTATAAACAAAGGCGAGAAAAAAGAGCCCGATACAAGATATGAATCGGTAGGCGGGGGTACTAGCTGGGCGATGATCAAAGAGCATGGTTATTATGCAAGAAGTGCCTTATTTGCAAGGGGCATAAGCTCTTTTGTATCAGTAAGAGAAAATGGCGATGGAACATTTTCTTATTCAATCGGAAAGGTGTCTCCTTATGTAGATTTTCCTATAGAATGTATATATAAAAGATTAAACAAGATAGAAGCAATAGCCGATGAAAATACAAATCGGTGGGGTGGTGGGGACACTATAGGTGGATCCCCAAGGATTGGTGGCAGCAAACTAAGCCCAAAAGATCTAGAAAAGATAATCAACGAAACACTACAATTTCTCGATATTAAAAAATAATTCTAATAAATTAAATATTATTTACCATTGTAAAGTAACTACTAATCTATTTATATATTTTATCATATATATTTTGAAATTGGGGTTAGAAGTTATGAAAAAGATACTGACATTTGTGTTTATATCAACAATTTTCTTAATAGGATTTATATCCAATATGGTATACAGTGACTTTATTAAAAACTCCAATCAACTTCCATACTTTGGAGGCATAGAAAAAAATAGTCCGCAAGATATTGTTAAAGAAGACCAGATTATAGTTACAAATGACAAGGTAATTTTAAACATAAAAAATGCTGAGTGGAGCAAGTATGCAGATACTCATTCTATGGAACCTGTAATAAGTTCGAGGGCAAACGGTCTAGAAATAGTCCCTATATGCGAGAATATAAGGCCAGGAGATATTATTGTTTATAAAGCAAAATGGACTGAAGGATTAATAGTTCATAGAGTTGTTATAACAGAAAAAGATGAAGAAGGTTTATTCTTCAGGCTTAAAGGAGACAATAGTTCAGGTATCGATCCAGAAAAAGTTAGATGTTCTCAAATTAGATATCAAGTGATTGGAATTATATACTAAAACATAATCATTAAGTCATAAAAATCCGAAAGATTTATATAATTTTAGTGTTCCCCAAAATAAAAATTCTTTAAGTTTGTTTAAAGAGATAAGGATTAAATTTTAACAATGGTATCAAGAAGGAAAATTTTAAAATATCTGGGTGCAAGTATTATAGGCCTAGGATTAACTTCATTACCTAGTAATTCTAATATTGATAATATAACTGTTGTGGAATCTTTTTCTGGAAATATACAAACTCTGTATAATAACAGAGCTCTTGCCTTGTTAGAAAGAGATATAAAATCTGCAGATACCTTTGAGGGTATTATTGGAAGATTGCATGATTCCAAAGTAAAAAATGATTCTGTTTTAAATGAGATAAGAGAAGAATTAATTAGAACTACTGTAGCTTATTCTAAAAGATTTGATCGAGACTCTGCTTCTGATTCAGAGATTGCAAGATTTTTATCTAAAATAAATCCAAAAAAAGAATCTTTTGGGGAAAGATTAGCGGGATTAACCGGATTTATAGTATATCAAGACGGAGAAAGATTTGTGTTATCGAGTAGTGGAGAGTGTTTCTTTTTGACACAAGAGGACATAGAAACTTTAAACCGTTATATACCAAAAAGAAAACGCCTAGAAGAAAAAGTTAATTATGAATCATCTATCCAACGTCCAGGGGTTGCTAGTACAATACACAATTCCGCACCCTACTTAAACACGGTTTATAATGTATCTTGCCAAGAAAATATGGATTTAGAGGAATTATTAACAATACTCGCAATAGAGTCTAAGGGCGATACTTATGCTGTAAGTTATGTCGGAGCTCTAGGTCAATGGCAAATAATGCCTTATGTTGCCAAAAGTTTCTGGGAAAAATATCCTGAAAAATTCAGGGCAGATTCAGAAGAAGAATTAATGGGAAATATTTTAAGATATCCAGAACTAAGCACTAGACTCGCTGTCGCTATATTAAAAGAAAATGGCTATCCAAAACGTATTTCAATTGCAGCATACAATTCTGGCATGGAAAAGGTAAGGAATTTTGATAGACATCAGTTAAATGAACATGATTATTTTGAAGATTTTAATATAGTTCTTAAAGCAATAGAAAGAAAAAAGTATCTATCCTAACCATATTCTAGTTATATCTTAAAATATACACAAACTTATATATTATTAAATAGAATATAAATTTATTTAAATAATCTATCTTTTACATATTGAAGTTCTAAAAACTGCAAAAACTAAGACATTTTATAATGAGCAAGGCAAGACAATTTATAAAAGTGGTGGGAATATCACTATTAAGTTTATTGGCAATTTCTACTCCAAAAGATTTAATTACAAGACATTTTGTTTCACAAGCAGTATATGCAGACTCTTCTAAAAGAGAGATAAAAGCTTATGAAGGAAATCTTGAAGACTTATACCAAAAAAGAGCTTTGGCCTTATTAAATTCTGATTCTAGTTCAGTAGCTGTTTTAGATGGTTTAATAGAAACAATAGAACCTGAAGCCTATTCGAGTTATGAAATCTATAGCAGAAGAGAATACCTAATTCAAACTGCAACAGAATTTTCAAGAAGATTCCAGGAAAAAAACGCAAAAAAAGAAGAATTAAAAGAGTTATTCGCCTATTCAAATTCTAAATTAAGAGATTATAAAGAGCAAATAAAATTAGCAACCCACTTCACAATATATCAGTCAGCAGTTACTGAGAGGTTTTGTATAGATTTTAATTCTAATAGAATTCTAATTCAAAGCGAGATATTAAATATTTTAAACAGATACAATGAGGATATGTCTAGATTAGTAAATTCTCTTAATTCAAAAGATAATCCTACAAAGAGGCTAATAGCCAGAACAATCTACTATACTGCATCAGATATAAAAGATCTTAATTCGGTATCAGAAAGGGAGAATGTACCTTTAAACGTATTGCTGGGATTTGCAACTATTGAATCTGTTGGAAACCCATTTGCTGTAGGTAGTGCTGGTGAAATAGGCCGATTTCAGATAAAACCAAATGTAGCCGAAATGTTTTATAGAAAATATCCAGAACGATTTGGCTATTATGATCCAAAAACATTAAGAGAATCCTTAGTTAGGGATCCTCAGCTTAGTGCTACTATTGCTGCTTTAATCCTAAAAGACAATAATTTGAACTATCCAGAAAAAGCCCTTGCGTATAATCAAGGCGTTGAAAAAATAAAGGGATTAGAACTGGACACTCTTAGGAGCCATTGGTATGTTCAAAAATTTGAAAGAGCCCATAAAGCATTAGAAGAAAAATTATATTTGTTCTAATTTAATTAATAAGATTTATAAATAAGTTATATATCATGATTTTGCAATGCATAGTTATTCTTTAACAGAAAAATGCAGGACTTGTTCTAGGGGTGTTTATAGATGGACATAAAAGAAGGTTTGACATTCGATGATGTATTACTGATTCCAAAACGAAGTCCAGTTATGTCTAGAAAAGAAGTCAGTGTAGAAACCTGGCTCACTGCTAAAATTAAGCTTAATATTCCTATTGTTTCTGCAAATATGGACACTGTTACTGAATCAGCAATGGCAATAGCAATTGCAAGGCAGGGCGGCATCGGAATTATTCATAGATTTCTGCCGATAGAAAAACAGGTTGAAGAAGTTCTTAAAGCAAAACGTTCTGAATCTTTTATTATAGAGCAGCCAGTTACAATAAATCAGGCTAAATCTTTAAAAGATGCAAGGCAATTAATGACTTATCTTGATGTTGGAGGCATCATAGTTATAGATGATAATGAGGATATTTCAGGAATTTTGACTACTAGGGATATTTTATTCCAAGAAAATCCAAAAATTAAGGTTAGCGAAATAATGACAAAAAAATCAGATCTTATTACTGCACCTTACGGCATTACATTAGACGAGGCCAAAAAAATTCTTAGTGATAATAGAATTGAAAAATTACCTTTGTTAGACGGTTCTGGAAAACTTAAAGGCCTTATAACAACTAAAGATATTTCCAAAAAAGAAAAATATCCTGTTGCGTCAAAGGATATAAAAGGTCGCTTATTAGTTGGAGCTGCCGTCGGAGTTAAAGATGACTACATAGAAAGAGCTACTTCTTTGTATAGGGCTGGCTGTGATGTTTTGGTTGTTGATATTGCTCATGGCCATAGCGACATTGCAATAAAAGCTATAAAAGAAATAAGAAAGAATTTAGGAAGTATTCCTATAATAGCTGGAAATGTTGCAACAGCAGAAGGAACAAAAGATTTGATTAAGGCAGATGTTGATTGTGTTAAGGCGGGGGTCGGTGGTGGAAGTATATGCATCACAAGAATAGTTACAGGAGCGGGAGTACCTCAGCTAACTGCAATAATGGAATGTGCTAAAATAGCCCAAAAAGAAAGTATTCCAATAATAGCAGACGGTGGTATAAGGAATTCGGGTGACTTAACAAAAGCATTGGCTGCTGGAGCTTCTTCAGGTATGCTTGGAAATTTATTGGCTGGAACAGAAGAAAGCCCAGGAGTGATTATTATGAGACAGGGCAAAAGATATAAAATCTACAGAGGAATGGCTTCTTTTGAAGCTAATCTCAAGAGAAAACAAAAACAAAACAATAATTTCGAAATTGATACTGATTTATTGGATATGACTCCAGAAGGAGTAGAAAGTCTGGTTGCATATAAGGGTTATACATCAGAAATCATTATGCAGTTAATTAATGGCCTTAAGTCGGGAGTTTCATATTGTGGTGCTAAAAATATAAGAGAACTGCAGAAAAATGCTGAATTTATCAAGATGTCTCCTGCCGGATTAAGAGAAAGTTATCCACATGATGTTGATGTTCTAAAATAAATTTTTAAATAGACAGATTTATATATATTTCTCTGTTACCCATCATTAAAATGGGGTTGATTAGGGTCTTTAGTTTTTTTGTAATATTCATTTTGTTAGTTACATCTGCAAAAGCCCATGACAATAGAATTACTAATGGTTTATCCTGTGCCAACACAACTATAGACAACGCAAATAACCTTGGTCAATTCATTCCAGATAATGATCTAGACACGGTTTTAAATGAGTTTGATCCAAGATACCCTATAGAATTTTATATCAACTTAAGCAATTTAGAACCTCAACCAAGCAATAAAAATAGTACACTTAATATTGGGGTTTGGGTAGAATCTGGCAGATTCTTCGATATTTATATAAATAATAATTTTGTTGACTTTTCAGATCCTGAAGTTTTTTTTGTTCCTGGTTGGCACACCTTCTCAATAAACATCCCAAACCGTTCAATTCTACAAAATGGCATGAATCTAGTTACATTAAACACTCTTCCTTTCAACGGGGGGACTAATTTTAATATTGATTCTGGTGAAATCTGTACTAAGTTTTCCTTACTGAAAAAACCTTATGCTAAACCCCCGTTAATTTTAGTCCATGGTATTATTGGCACTAATGAAACTTTTAATTCTGATTACTTTGTCCAGAATGGCTTTGAAACTTATGTTGTAGACATGAACAATAATCCAAGCCCGAAATTGATTTATGCAAACAACAACACAGTTTATTATTTTACAAGCTATCGTGACAGAGTTCCAGATCTAGCTTACGGCAATATAAAAGTTTACTCAGAACTATTAAGAGAACAAATTGATTTGGTTAAGTCTAAAACCGGAGCAAGCCAAGTTGATATTGTGGCTCATTCTATGGGTGGTCTAATCTCTAGAACTTATATAAACTCAAATTCCTACAACACAAGAAAAGACGTAAGAAAGCTAATTATGGCCGGGACTCCAAATCATGGTTCTGATGTTGCCGATGTCGAGTTCACCTTAGGTTGTTTAGGTTCTCCTTTTAATATAAAGGGTTTCTTTGGCACAGAAATTAAAAAGTATATAATAGCAAAAGGTTCTGCGGACATAGTGAGCTTACTTGGGTTTGACTCTCTTACCCAAATGACACCCCATTCGGATTTTCTTAAACAACTTAATGGTAATAATGGCGCAGCTCTCCATCGAGACACTTCAAATTATGATTATCTAAATCCAAATACTAAATATCACGTGATAATCGGGGATTTCTGGTTTCCTGGATTAAGTCATTTCGAGATTGAGATACCAATAATAAAAATAAAAACTAAATGGTGTAGAATATCTATCCCAGGTCTTTCGTATAAAGGAGATGCTGTTGTTCTTGAAGACAGTGCAAAACTTGACTCCATTCCTTTAACAAATATAGTAGGCGTTGGTCACACAGGAGAAGGAAAAAATGGACCTATTTTAGAAAAAGCTAAATATTTATTATTAAGCAATAACTCAGCAGATTTCACAACTACATTTCCTTTATTAACAGCTTCTGCTACAGCAACTGTTCCAGATACTGGTTTAGAACCAGTTTACATTTTTAACAATACAATTTCCTTAAATCAAGAAATTAATTACTCCATTCCAATAAATTCACTAGCCAAATCCGCATCATTTTTATTAACATGGGAAAATGAAAACAATAATTTAAGCTTCTTTTTAACAGATCCAAGCAATAATTTAATTGGCCCATCTACAGTATTACCAAATATAAATTACTCTAGTGATCTCGGAATGTCTTTTTATGTAATAAATAACCCTCAACAAGGAAACTGGATTTTAAGTACTAGAGGAACTTCAGTAAGTGGTACAGAAGAATTCTCTATACTTACTTTTATTGAAACAAGTGTTTTTGTTTCTTTAGGAACAGACAAAACAGTCTATAGGCCTAATGAGCAAGTAACTATAAATTCTGTAGTCCAAAATGGAACTTCCTATTTGCCTGGTCAAATTGTATTTGTAAACATAACTAAACCAGATAACACCAGTTTAATCTTAAATCTTTTAGATGATGGCTTACATAATGATCAAGCTTCAAATGATGGAATTTATGGCAATATCCTTAATACAAATCAGTTAATAGGAATTTATGATATTTTCTTAAATGCATCAATATCATTTGGTTCGCCTAGTTCACATAGTTCATTAAATTCTGCAAAGAAACCAAATTCTTCAAATCATCTAAAGAAATCTAGCTCCTCAAGTTCTTTAAACGTTGTAACCTTAAACGTTGTAAGAAACGCTGGAACAAGTTTTATTGTTACCTCTGTAGTAGATTTAACACCATTAAACATAAGCTATGACACAACCACTTTAATTCTTTCAAGCGCAATAAAAAATTTAGGAGATTCATTAAACAAAAATGTTACTATAAATTTTTATGAAGTATTTGGTGAGGATTTAGTATTTATAAATAAAACAACAATCCCTATTCCAAATGCAAATTCATATCTAATGGCTTCAGTTAAATGGAGCACAACTTCTGGATTACATAATATTACTGCCTCAATAGATGAATTCAGTGAATTTAATGATGCAAATTATAGTAATAACAATTTAAATAAAATAATTAATCTACCAGATACAACGCCACCATTGATATCAAACATCCAATCACCTTCAATAACAGCTAATTCAGCTTTAATTACTTGGAATACGGATGAATTAAGTTCTAGCTTAGTTATATATGGAACAACTCCCGGTATTTATACAAACCAAGCTACTGGAAGTAGTGGAACCTTTCATCAAGTTTCATTATCTGGATTAACAGCTTCAACAACATATTATTATAGAGTTAATTCTACAGATTCAAGTGGAAATACTGCTCAAAGTACTGAATATAGTTTTACAACAACTACGCCAGATACAACGCCTCCAGTAATAAGCAAGATAGGAGTTTCTACTATATTACAAACTTCTGCTTTAATTACTTGGAATACAGATGAATTAAGTTCTAGCTTAGTTATATATGGAACTACTTCAGGAGTTTATACAAATTCAGCTACTGGAAGTAGTGGAACCTTCCATCCAGTTTCATTATCTGGATTAACAGCTTCAACAATATATTATTATAGAGTAAGTTCAACAGATTCAAGTGGAAATACTGCTCAAAGTACTGAATATGGTTTTGCAACTCGAGACTTTAAACAGCCAATGGGAATTCCTTGATAACAATATTTAATTATTAGATTATGCTCTTAAATAAATGTCTTCAAGTTTTTTTCTTAACAAATTTTGTGATCAAAACAACCAAAACCAATAATGCTATAAACCCAATTATGTTATAAATCAAGGCATCTTCTGTTAGTTTTCTCTGCAGGCTATAAAAGTAATCCGTAGTCTTTAAAAAATCAAATGCATTTATGATATAGGTTCCTCTATAAGCTATCATTAATATGCCGGCTGCCAATATCAAAATCCCCGCTATTAAATTAGTGCTATGTATCTTTAATTTTCCTAAAGTAAACTCTTTACCTTTTAATATTCTTGAATTTGCAAAGTTATACTTGTCATAAAAAAAAGAAAGTATGAACAAAGGAACAAAAACTCCAATCGAATAAGCCAGCATCAACAATCCGGCTTGAAGATAGTTCCCCAAAACAGACGCAATAGTCAGGATTCCAGCCAATATAGGGCCAGAGCAAACATTCCATCCCAGTCCAAAAAATATTCCATAAAGATAAATTCCGGCTATGTCATGCCCAAATTTTTTTCCTATCTTCAAAAAACCAAATCCTTTTCCTAGAATGGTAAGAACACCAAACAACAATAAGAATAATCCACCAATTAAAGCAAGATTTGAATTTTCATATTGAAACTGGGTTAAAGTACTTCCAACTTTCGCTGCAATCAATCCAAGAATTACAAAAACTGTAGTAAATCCCAAAAAGAATATAAAAGTCATTCTTGTAATCTCTTTTTTTTCCTTAAATGTGTAAGAAAAGAAAGCTGGGATTGCCACATAGCTACAAGGGCTTAAAATAGCTAATAAACCGGCTAAAAATGCTATTAAAAAGCTCAGGTTTTGCAGAAATTGTTTTGCGCTTTCCTGCTGATACTGCTGCCCCGCTATTATTGCAGGCGGCAAATGTGAAGTAGCCAAAACAAAATATGCAAATGCAAAAAACAAGAATAAAAGAATAAATATTTTTTTCATATCTTTAATTAACTATTAATTTTCCTTTCATACTGCTATGTCCAGGGCCGCAAGGAACTGTACAAATAAAATTGAATGTCCCTTTTTGATCTGCTATCAACTCTACGTCAACAGTGTCTCCAGGATTTACAACTTTGTTTATATTATACCCAGAAATTCCAAACCCATGAGTTACATCCAGGCTCTTTACCCTTATTTTTACTGTGTCGCCCTCATTTACTGTTATTGTGTTAGGATTAAATTCCCATTGCTTAGCAGTTATTTCAAAATTTTTTACTTCTCCGGTTGGTGGTTTTGGTGGTGGTGTTTGTTGGTTGTTCGTCTGTTGATTATCTGTTTGGTCTGTTTTACTTTGGGTACATGCTGCTATGAACAAAATTCCTAAAATAAAAAATGCAATAAAGATTTTTTTAATTTTAGTTTCCTCCAGTGGTTGTTTGGGTCTGGGGTTTAGGCTCAACAACTTGGTTTGTTGTCAAATCCTTATAAGGAAGCCCTAGTACTTCCAGGTTTCTGAATACAAAAATTCCATCATCTTCAACAGTTCCGACTTGCTTCCATGCCTCTATCAAGCTTGTGTATGCAGAAGCCTCTTTTGTTAATATTATTGTAGGGACTTTAGTTATTTTATATTTTGCAAGTAAATCTTTTCCTTCAACGCTGCTTATATCAATCCTATTTTCTTTTGAAATAAAAGTGCCAAAATTCAACAGAATTGCCTTGTGCAAGCTCACATTGTAACAGTTGCTACAACTATTATCATTTAGATATGTTACATCGACCAAACCAACAACTTCATTTTTGGTTAAATCCTTATAAGGAGGCGGAACTGCTCTTAGGATATAGCTTCCATCGTCTTCTATGCTACCAAATTGTTTCCAAGCGCTTAATACTTGCGAATCCTGATAAGATCCCAAATCCTTGGAAAATATGATTGTGGGTATTTTTGTGATTTTGTACTTTGCTATTAACTCCTGTGCTTGGCTTACATCCAATGTTGATTCCTTGCTTACTATGACTCCCGTCCTAACCAACTGCGTTATCAATGAACTTACATCACTGCAATCTTTACATCCTGGATCTTTTATTGTTATTGAGGTTACTCTTCCAATTTCTTCATTAGTTTCTATATCAAAATAGATAGGCTTTGTATTTTCAAAAATTAGGGCATCTCCCTTGTTTATCAAACCCAGCTCTCCACTCCTGTCTATCTGTCCAGAAACTATAAGGCTTGGTATTCTCTGAATCTCATATTTTGATATTAAGGATTTAGCTTCTTCGCTATCGAAAGCTAGAGATTTTTCTTCTAACACTTTTACATTATTGTTTTTTATTGTTTCAACAATTTTGTTTATATCAAAGCAATCTTTGCAATTGGGATTCTTCAAAACTGTGAGGCTTATTTCAGCTGGTTTGTTTTTTTCTTTTGCTTCTTCTATGCTCTTGCTTAAAGTTTTCTGCACGTTTACTATTAATCCTATATTAATAAGTAGAACTAGTACCAAAATAATGCTTAATGTTATTGGTAGATTTATTTTGCGTTTTTTAACTGTTTTATTTTCAACCCTATGGCTTTGTTCATCTGGTTGTTGGTCTGAATTTTGTTGTTCTTCTGCCATATTAATGCTCCTATAGACTACATCCAGTTAATTCCGATAATCTCTGAAATGACTGAACTTTTTCATATTTTTGGCCATTAATTATCCATGTTGGGGTAATTTTAATGTTTGGGCCTTCTTGAAATTCTTTATAATTTACATACTTAAATGATTTTCCGAACATCGCTGCTTGTTCTTTTGTATATACACACCAGCTAATTGCTCCGTACATTATTGCTCCTTTTTCCGTAATACATTTTGCGAAATTATCAAAAGGACCCGGTTTATTGTTGCTATAAACAACAAAGCCAGTGACTCCTCCTCCAACCAAAAGAGCAGCCATTAATATTATGATAAAAGTCTTTAAGGTCCTTCTTTTGTTAATTGATTTTTGCTCAAAACTTTGTTTCGCTCTTTGCTCTTCTCTTAATTTCTGTTTTAAAAGCCTTCTTTCATTCTTGTTTAAATTACCTAATTCTACTTCAGTACTTGTATTTGGGTTCTCTTTTTGCAGATCCATCAAAATCACTTCTACGAATTATCGCAGTTGAAATTTGAAATCAAGCTAGAAACCTTAAATCCTGAATCTGGCAAATTTACACCACAGCCACCGCCGCTTGGAGCAGCAGGTTGATAAGGCGCATTTCTTGCTCCGTCATTGCCGCAAGCAGCAATAAATAAAACGCTAGTCAACAAGACTAAAATCACCCATATTTTCAAATTCATCTTTATCCCCCTTGCAAATTTTTAAAATTAAATAATAAAGTATTTATATACTTTATTATTAACAGCCGCCAACCATTGTATCCAATTGGTCTAATGAGCTAGGTGTAACCGAGCTTCCTGTTGAGGTGCTTACTGGCTTAGTAGCAGCTCCTACAGCTATACTTCCAGAGCTAATCTCTGTTTTCAACTTTGTTAGCTGAATTGCTTGCACCGCTGATACTACAATCAAAACGCTCAACACAATTACTATTACTAAATTCTTGTTCATTTTATTAACAACCTCCTACCATTTCGGGTATATCATCTAATTGGCCAGCCAAATCCTTCTGGCCTGACTTTAATTTTTGCAGTAAAGTTCGATCATTCAATACAGAAGGACTCAACTCTAGTCCATTTTCATTAGCAGCAATGGCCTTTTCAACCATATTTTTAGGATAATAAGTTGTTTTCCATTTTGTCAACTCCCATAAAATTTGCTCATCGCTCATTTCAGGATGGTTTTGTATTAAATATTTAGCTAATCCTTTAAAAGCTGCAGCATGACTACATCCGCATAAACTTCTACCGCTGCTATCAATTACAGAGGGTGCACTGCAGCAAAATTCACAGCTTATTTTAGTTCCGACATTGATATATCTTTGTTTTTGCTCTGCACTTAAACTAGAATCTTTTACTGCTCTGTCTAATGCAGCAAGTCTAGAAAGGCTTTTTACAGGATCATCAAAGCTAACACCCACTTCAGTTCCATAAACTTCAGGAGTTCCTCTTGGAACTATCTTGTTTATTATCTCATTAACGTCAGCATTTGCACTCAATTTTATCGTAGAGCTAGTAGCGCCCCCAGTAATAAGATTGGTTCCAGTCAAAGAAAAAATCTGTATCTGATTAAAGATTACTAAAACAGCAACAATGCCAATCATCACGAAACTCAAAGTTGAAAATGTTTTTTCTTTTTTGTTTTCTTCCATTTTTATCAAACCGTTACATCATTTGTAAACCTTGCTTATATATAAAACTTTCTTTTAATTAAATTTATTTTCCACCGCTGTAAATTGCTGAGTTACTTGTAACAGAATCTAGTTGTTTTTTGATTTGATCTTGGTTCTCGCTGCCATAACTTATCAAAATTCTGTCCAAATTTTTTACAACATAATTTCCGTAATCTTCATTTTTTAAATCATTTACAAAAAAATTCAGAGTCTTAACATTATCGCTGCAGTACTTTACTCCATTATTTAATGTTAAACACTTTTGATCAAACTTTATTTTAAGAGTATCAAGAATATCAGCAACAGTCACCCCAGTTGCATGTACATGCACAACATCCCCCCTACCATCTTCAAAATGTACAAATTTTGCCCTGAGCTGATATTGTGGCTGAGAAAAGTCTACAAATGCTCCATCAACGTAAACTTTAATGTCTAAATGTATATGCTGACTACCTAGTTGGCCTATTTTATGTGTTTTTTGACTGCAGGCTGAAACTATAGATATTGATAAAAGGAAAATTACAACTAAAAATTTTTTATTTATATTAAACATTAGAAATGAAAAAAATAAGTCTTTTATAAACTTTTTCTTTTACCAGGCTTTGTGTAAAAATACGTGTTGTGCAATAAGGAGCTATTTTGTGTAAAAATACTTGTTACTTAATATAAGTAGTTACAAATAGAAGGATTTATAAATAAATGATTATAATTTAATTGGTATGGTAGAAAAAAATCTAGATCATAAAGTAATGTATCACTTTACAAATAGAGCAGGATGGAAAGGCGTAAATGAAGGAAACACTGATTTTGTCTATAAAGATCCGCGAATAGGGAAATATGTTGAAGGAAAAAACATTAGGGGATTATGGCCTAGTAGACGCTTGATAAGTCAAGGATTAGAATCACAGTTAGTCCCATTTGAAGTAACAGAACCTGCGGTGTTTGGTTTACCTGAAGAGAAACCAGAATCTTGGATTCAATATAAAGATTGCATAAATGTTTTTGATTATCTTATGAGTTGCTGCGCAGGATTTTCGGATGAAGAAGGAAGAAGGGACCTTGTATTATTAAGTGTGGATTTAAATCCTGAAGATAATCCATTTGTTGTTGACTACTTACATATAAGACATCTAGCTAGAGATTTTAGTACCGAATCTAATCCTATAAGAAAACAAACAATTCTATCGGAAGGTAATAGAAGGTATTGGGAATCAAGAGTTCCATTAGCTAACTACAAAGGTAATTTCACTTTACCAGAAATAGTTATATGGAATCCAATTCCACAAGATAGAGTTCATTTTGTTTGGGAAAAAGATTTATATCTATTCTTAGATGAAGCACACTATCGTTCTTAAGTCCCTCTCCCTTTCTAAGATTAGGTAATTGCTAAAATTAAGCATAACAATTATTAAGTGAGATAAATATTCTTTTAATAGTAAAATTGGATAAAGGGCGAAATTTTATATTAAATAAAATTCCTATCATGGTTAAGAAGCTAAACCTATTTGGCCTACAATCTACCTAGCTTCGTGTAAAAAAGGATCATTCTGTGTAATAATTAATTCTAAAATAGGCTATTATTACACAAAGCTCTTTTACCATTGCTATTTTGATTATCAGAAACATATTTAATTACTTATGAGTTAATCAGCAAAGATTATAAATCTAAAGTAATTATTATTGTATAATAATCTTAAGCAAAAAAACATCATAGCAAAAATATTAAACGGCGGGGGTTTAAATGGCAAAGTCAGTAAAGATTTACACAACAAAAACCTGTCCATACTGTCATCAGACTATGGAATTTTTTAAAGCAAATAATGTAAAATATCAAGAAGTAGATGTTGGTTCTGATAGAAAAGCTGCTGAAGATATGATTCATAAGTCTGGGCAGATGGGTGTTCCAGTAATTGATGTTGACGGCACCATTATTGTTGGTTATAATAAAGAGGCCTTAAAAAAAGCTTTGAAGCTTTAATTCTAAGATGGTTAAAAAACATCATGTCTATGTGTGTGGAAGATGCGGGTATAGGGCCCATTCTAAAGTCAAATGCCCTACTTGTCATATTCATTTGGAAGAACAGTGTCATAAATGCCTAAATGCAAAAGGTAATTGCATTTGTAAGATCCATGGACCGTTTAAGGCCGGGAAAAAGTTAAAGAAAAGAAGGTGAATTCATGTATGATATTATTATAATAGGGGGCGGCCCTAGTGCGTTAGCAGCTGCAGTCTATGCAGCAAGGCAGAAGGTAAGTTTTGTTTTAATAGCCGAAAACATAGGCGGCCAAATTCTTTGGAGTTCAGACATTGAAAATTATCTAGGCTTTAAGTCAATTACAGGCATGGAATTAGTTCCAAAATTTCAGGAGCAGATAGAATACAATAAAGTAACTATTAAAGAAGAAAAAGTTCTATCATTGGAAAAAAAAGGCGCCTATTTTACTGTAAAAACCAATGAAAATAATTCTCATGAGAGCAAAACCATTTTGATAGCATCAGGAAAAAAACCCAGAAAGCTAGGAATTCCGGGTGAGGATCAATTCCTTGGAAAAGGTATTGCATATTGTGCATTATGTGATGCTGCTCTATTTCCTGACAAAATTGTAGCTGTTGTAGGTGGTGGAAACGCTGCAATGGATGCGGCCTTATTAATTGAAAAATATGCCAGCAAGGTCTACATAATAACAATAAATCAAAGCCTTATGGGTGAACCTTATATGATGGATGAAATAAAAAAAAGCAAAAAAATAAATGTTATTGCAAATGCAAAGACAAACTCTATAGTGGGCAATAAATTCGTAAACGGAATTTCTATAGAAATTGGAAATGAAAAAAAGACAGTTCCAGTTGAGGGCGTTTTTGTAGAGATAGGTTCAATTCCAAGTGTTGAATTTGATAACTTGACAAAAAAGAACAAATATAACGAGATTATGATTTACGGAAATGAAACAATGTCCAATATGACTTCAATTCCCGGAATTTTTGCTGCAGGTGATGTTACCGATGTACAAGAGAAACAGGTTATAGTTGCAGCAGGTGAAGGCGTTAAAGCAGTCTTAGGGATTTTCAAATATCTTCAAACCTTAAAATAAAAATAAGGCTTATATACTAGTAAGCTTTACACTTTTTGTAACAGTTAGCTGATAAAATGAGTATTCATAAAAATAATATAAAAAATACCCTATTTCTTATTCTAGTAATAGCTATTCTGACTCTTAGTGGATGTAAAATAAATAAGACAACAAAAGAAATGCCTCCATCTTTAAGCGGGAATGAAGAACTAGAAGAGTTTGGTATTTCTATAGGAGAGAAAGCTCCGGATTTTGAATTAAAAACCTATGATGGCAATACTATAAGGTTAAGTGATTATAGAGGAAATCCTGTTGTTTTGAATTTCTTTGCTACTTGGTGTCCTTTCTGCAATAACGAAATGCCAAGACTTCAAAAAATAGTAAATGAAAAATATTCCAATGTAAAGATAATAGCTATAGATGACGCATTTGAAGATGCTACTACAATAGAAAAGTGGGCAAATGAAAAAGGATTTGAATTTCCTTTATTGGTAGACCCTGATGGAAAAGTAAAGGCCTTATACGCAATCAGGAGCCACCCAACCACAATCTACATAGATGAAAAAGGCATTATAAAAGATAAGAGATACGGCTCTGGAACTAATGCTGCTATAGAAGAAAATCTAAAAAAGATAGCTGCATAACAAAAAGTATTTAATTAAAATAAACGAGTACGCTTAAAAAGATGGTAGATATAACTATAATTGTTGTATTTTTAGCTGGAATAATTAGTTTTCTAAGTCCTTGCGTATTGCCATTAATCCCTGGTTTTCTCGGATATTTGGCTGGAGTTAATCCAGAAGATACATCCAGAAAAGCTAGAACTAAAATGTTTATTAATAGTTTAATTTTTGTTATTGGATTTTCAAGCGTGTTTGCTCTATTAGGCGTTTTATTAAATACAGTTTTAGAAAGAAGTTCTTACACAATCCAGATATGGTTGAGCAGGATTGGTGGCATTATTATAATATTATTTGGCTTATATGTGCTTAAGCTGATTAAGATACCATTCTTGGATAGAGAACATAAACTTCAAATTAAAGGATTGCAACCTAGTTATTTTACATCATTTTTATTTGGAGCTGCTTTTGCAGTTGGATGGACTCCTTGTGTTGGAGCAGTTTTAGGAGCAGTTTTAACTTTAGCAGTTACTAATCCTGGGCAAAGTTTCTATTTATTGTTAAGTTATGCTATCGGTTTGGGAATTCCTTTTTTAATAGTTGGTTTATTTTCAACTCAAGCATTAAGTTTAATTAGCAAGAATGAAAGATTTTTCAAATATTTTAACATCATAGTAGGAATACTTCTAATCATGCTTGGTATTTTGGTGTTTACGCAGCAGTTAAGCAGGATAGCTAGTCTTGGTTTTATTAATCAACTTCTCCCAGAATAAAATCATTCATGATTATTTACTTGTTACAATCTCTACAACATCCAGATTTTTTAAGATATATTCCTTGCCAACCACTCTTTTTGTCTTCACATCAACTGCTTTTACGAAATTTTTTCCCAGATCTGTGTGAATCTTAAAGGCAAAATCTAATGCTGTTGAATTTTCAGGTATCAAAAAACAGTCTGGCAGCGTATTTCCATATTGGTCTGTCAGTTTGTTAACACCACCTGGAAAAATCGCTATTTGTTTGGCTAATTTAAATGTGGCTGTATCTAAAACTTCTTGGACGCCTGTAGATTTGTATTTATCAAGAATATTTTCTTTTATGAAATTAAGAGCTTTCTTTTGTTTATCGTTTAAATCTCCAATAATTTCAAATTTATTGCTGCCAGGGACATATTTAATTAAATTGTGTTTAGAAGCTTCTCTTAATGCAAGTTCTGATTCTGCTGAACATCCTATTATTATATATCTGGAAAATTCTTTTTTTATTCTTTCATAATTCTCATAGGCACCTGGAACATCTATCTTATTTGCAGCAATCATCATAGGCTTGCTTAAAATCCTTAATTCTACTGCCAAATTTTTAAGATTTTCTTCAGTCCATAATTCCGGGTTTTCATTCAGTTTTAGTTTTTTTATAGTGTCTTCAACCATTGCTTCAGTTACTTTTAATCCGGATAATTGCTTAAACAAAGCTCTTGTTATTTTCTGTTTTTCTTGCTGCACTTGTCTTGCAAATCTCTCCCAGCCTTTTCTCAAAAGTCCAAAATACCACATGTCTAATTCAATTTCTAAAATTTTTATGTACTTAGAAGGGTCATAAGAGTTTATTGTAACTTGTTCTCCATGATCATTTATAGAGCCAGAAATATCTACAATATGAATCAGGACATCGGCTTGTGCCAAGTCATTAAGAAACTGGTTACCTCGTCCTTTCCCTAAATGAGCCTCAGGAACCAATCCAGCAACATCGATAAGTTGAATTGGTACGAATCTTAATCCATCGACACAATATCCAAATCTTGGATTGCATTTTATATTAAAGAATCTCTCTACACAGTCAACTCTGACAAAAGCAATTCCTTCATTTTTCTCTATTGTTGTAAATGGGTAGTTAGCTATAGCTACATCTGCTAATGTTGCTGCCTTGAAAAATGTTGATTTACCACATGATGGTTTTCCAATAACCCCAATTATCATTTTATTTTTGTTAAAAAATTCCTGCTTATAATAGTTTTCATATTAGAAGAATCATAAAATAATCGATAAGAGATAAATTTATAAATAGTTTATATATAATAGAAAATATATTATTAAAACTAACAATGGATGTTCAATTTGGATAAACAAAAATATTCCCTCGAAGAAACAATTGGCTCATTTAAAAATCATTCTAAAAGAGTTATTTCCACAATCTTAGCTACAACGATTGGTATCCTGCCTTCTGTTTATGAAAATGCGCATGCTACAGATAGAAATATAACAACCCTTCAAGATAGTCTAAGAACAGATAATCCAATTATTTTCAGCAGGTGTTTAGAAACAAAAAAGGTCATAATCTACGGCGATAATCCTAAAACTGGTGAAAATTGGAA
>ORJL010754934.1_pt1 | contig 24351 bp, 24 predicted proteins | sample 1779941 | NCBI WGS metagenome assembly ORJL01 (sample SAMEA104232317, study PRJEB22302) | groundwater metagenome | biome: forest; feature: aquifer; material: groundwater | place: USA | collected 2011-08-07 | depth 5.8 m
CACTTAGCTACTTTAAGAAGCTGTAACTTCCAGCACACCTTTAACTGCGCGGCATTTTTCCATCAAGCTTTCAAGTTCGCGCTTGCTGGCTACATGAATCAAAAAACAGTCTTTCACAATATTGTGCCCTTCTTCTTTGATTACGTAATATTCGTCAATAAAAATATCCGATTCGGCAATAATCGCACTTAAGTTTGCAAGCAATCCTTTTCGATCCACTGCACGGATGACCACTAAAACATTTTCCACGGTTTCTTTGGGTTTGGCTTCAATATGCAATGCCTGCGTGATTTTATCCCGCGCATTATGCGTTTTGGCAAAATCAATCCATTCCTGTTTGACTGTAAATTTATCTGTAGTAATCACTTCGACGATATCACCTGATTCCAGCACAGTCCAGATAGGGACGATCCGGCTGTTTACTTTCACACGTTCAATCCGGTTTCCAATTTCAGGATTGATTTTGTAAGCAATATTTTTTTCTTTTAGGGAATCTTCTAGTGCTTGTGTTGCGGTGTCCCAATTTTTTATTTCTCCGATATATTTTTCAGGACGCGTGCTGACCTCAATATCCATATCCTTAAAGCCAAAATCTTTCATGACATCGAAGACAAAATCAACAACTGACATGACTTCCTGCTTGATTTGATCCGCACGGCAAAAAATATGCGCGTCATCTTGCGTAAAACCACGTACACGAAGAAGGCCGTGCAAAACCCCCGCCTTTTCCTGGCGGTAAACTGTTCCCAATTCAAAATAGCGGATGGGTAAATCGCGATACGAACGCATTTTGGATTTATAAATCAGCGTGTGCCCCGGGCAATTCATGGGCTTAACCGCGTATTCATCGTTGTCCACTTTGAAGTAATACATATTGTCGCGGTAATGCTCGGCGTGGCCGGATTGCTCCCAGAGTTTCCCTTTGAGGATATGCGGCGTCATAACCAATTGATAGCCGCGCTTCAAATGCGCCTCGCGCACATAATCTTCAATTACTTTTCTTAACATGGCACCGTTGGGATGATAAAAAATCAGCCCGGCGCCAGCGGCTTCATGGTAGATGCTGAATAAATCCAGTTGGGTGCCAAGTTTTCGGTGATCGCGTTTTTGCGCCTCTTCCAGCATTTTCAAATAATCGTCGAGCTCTTTTTGGCTGAAAAAAGCTGTCCCGTAAATACGCTGGAGCATGGGGTTTTTTTCATCGCCGTGCCAGTAAGCGCCGGCGACCGAAAGCAGTTTAAAGGCCTTAATGTCGCCGGCGCTTTCCACATGCGGGCCCTTGCAAAGATCGAACCACTCTTCGCCGGTTTTGTAAATGGACACTTGCTCGTCGGGAAGTTTTTCAATGATTTCAACTTTATATGTTTCGTTCATTTTTTTGAAAAGCTTAACGGCCTCGTTTCTATCCATAAAACTTTGGGTGAATTTCGGCTTTTTCTCGATAATGCGCCGCATGGCCTTTGTGATTTTTTCTAAATCCTCCGGTGTGAAAGATTCTTTACGGTCAAAATCGTAATAAAAACCGTTATCAATAGCGGGACCAATGGTGACTTTCACATCCGGCCATAATTCCTGAACCGCCTGCGCCATCACATGCGAGCAGCTGTGTCGTAATTTATCTAAATCGGTTTTGTAGTCCATGGCATGTTTTGAAGTGCATATTTTTACGAGACTAATGAACTTAAATCACTAAGAATGCCGTTGACGCGAGAAAAAGTAAGGTCTGTTTTGCAATCAAATCCGTCCTGTTGGATTAAAATTTCTTTTTTCCCAATGGTCACCCTGTCAATATCTTGGTTAAGCAGTTTTGCGATGATCTTTCTTGTACTGTCGCGGCCGATATATGCGCTTGCTTGGCTTGAACCGTCGGAAAATATGTCAAACTTCTTGTCAAATTCAAAATCATTACTTTTTATTTGATGAGCAATCCCAAGCAAGGGCCTCAGAAGAATGCTCAACTTAATCTTCTTTGAAAAAACTCTAACGTCTTCTTTCTTCAACGCCGTCAATTTAAACGCGGCTGGCCTTTGAAGGAAAATTCTTAATTGGTTGACCGTTTTTATCGGATGCGTTGCTTTGATAAGAAATTTCTGCCCTTTATACGCCCCCTTCAGAGAAGGCGCCGCGGAAGGAATCAATCTTGACCCCGGATAATCAGATGATAGTTTTTTGAGAGCCTCTCTATCCTTCGCTGTATGCAGGTATTCAACCAGATAAAGCGGGCTGTAGCAAAAAATCAAAATGCCTGTAATTATCAGAAAATCCATCGCTGAGCCTTCTTTGATAAACACTTTGCCGTAAAAAATTGGTGGACCCGACAAGACTCGAACTTGTGACCTTTTCCATGTCAAGGAAACGCTCTAACCAACTGAGCTACGGGTCCAAATTACCTTAAAATTTATTTAGAAAGATTTGGACCCTGTCCCGAGTCCTCTTGAGAAATGCTTAGGACGAGGGATGGGTCTATTTCATTTTTGTTTAAATCAATAAAAGTTTTTATACCTTTACCATATTTAATCAGTCGTTCTTTATTAATTTTACTTAACTTCTTTATATGGAGCTCTCTTTTCTCTGCTTCAGTTTTATTTTTAAGGTCTTCAGAGTAAACTAACGCAACAGGCCTTTTTAATTTTGTATATTTTGCTCCTTTTCTTTTGCTGTGATCTTCGATCCGCTGCCTCAAATCTGCGGTAACTCCTGTATAATAACTGCCGTCATCGCATTTCAGTATGTAAACTTTCATAATAAATTTTTGATCCCTCGCGACTAAAATTTTAGCAATGGTCTCTCGGGACAACAGTCTGCTTCTCTAAATAGGCCACTGTTATTGTATGCAGACTGGTGGGCAAGGAGGGAGTCGAACCCTCACAGCCTTACGGCCAATGGATTTTAAGTCCATCGTGTATGCCATTCCACCACTTGCCCGATGAGCACCAAACTTATAGAGCGATGGCGAATATAAATTTGTTGTGCGAATTGGGTCCCGCCGAAGTGGAACAAAATCTGGAGGCGGCAATCGGAATTGAACCGATGAATAGAGGTTTTGCAGACCTCTGCCTTACCACTTGGCTATGCCGCCAAATTGAGGAATTTTCTATTTCTTCAAAGAACGCAAAACAGCTTTGACAATATCTTCAACATCGGCTAAATGCCCTTCGCCAAATGTGCCGCAAGCTAATTTTCCTTTGATCGGAGAAATAAATTCAATGCCATATTTTTCAAGTTTCTCAATATTGCTTTGCACAATTTTATTATGATACATCTCATCGTTCATCGCCGGGGCAATCAAAATTTTTGCCTTTGTGGCCAGTGCAATGCATGTGAGCAAATCATCCGCGATGCCCCCCGCGATTTTTCCTATCATGTTGGCCGTCGCCGGCGCAATCAAAAGCACATCAGCCTTTTTGGCAAGCGTAATGTGGTTCATGGGCCAGGCATCCGAGTTGTTTTCAGATGTCGCCTGATAAACTTTTTCTCCGGCGAGGCTTGCGAGCGTCAAAGGTGTAATAAAATTTTCAGCGCCCTTAGTCATTACAACACTCACGTGACAGCCGCCATCCTGCAGGCGGCGCAGAATATCACACGCCTTGTAGGCCGCGATACTTCCTGTCACGCCAAGAATAATTTCTTTCGCCTGGGGCATATTATTCCTTCTTCTTGGAATTATTTTTTTCTTCTGCTTCTCTGGCGTCGGCAACTTCCTTTAGCTCGACCTTCCCCTCTAAAATTTCATCCAGCGCGATGGTCGTGGTTTTCTGCGATGAAGGAAAATCAATGAGCTTTGGTGCCCCGTCGGCAAGCTCTGTGGCGCGTTTGGCGGCCATCAGGACAAGCTTGTAAACGCTCTTCCCGGAGCGGACTAATAACTTTTCAAGCGGTTGATAACTCATAACTTTTACTTCCTCTCTTATTGGGTTATTTCTTTTTGAATAATAGACTCAAGGCGTTTGACGGCGTGCGCCAAATGATCGTTGACAATAATATAGCCGTATCTCCCGGCATGGCGCATTTCTTTTTTCGCAACGCTCAAACGGTATTGAAGGTCTTTTGTATTTTCCGTCCCCCGCTTCTTCAGGCGCACCTTTAACACCGCCATCGTCGGGGCTTTGATAAAAATCCTGACCGCTTGAGGAAACTGCCGATAAACAACCTGCGCGCCTTTAACGTCGATGCACAGCAAAACATTTTTCCCGCGGGACAAAAGTTTTTCAACGGCCGCCTTCGGCGTCCCGTAATAATTCTCAAAGACTTTCTGCCACTCTAAAAAATACCCGGCCTTTATCTTTTTTTGAAAATCTTCCGGCTTTAAGAATAAATAATCGCGGCCATTTTTTTCCTGCAAACGCCTTGGCCGCGTCGTAGCGGAAAGGGATTTTACCAGTTTCCCCTTAAACCGTCTATTCAAAAGAAGCCTGTGGTGGAGCGTGGTCTTCCCGGATCCTGAAGGCCCGGAAATAATGAAAATCTTTCCCTTAGACATGAACAACCAGCCGCGTGAAACACACGCTTATCAATTTATTCAATATTCTGCGACTGCTCGCGGATTTTTTCTATTTTACTTTTAAGCATGATAACAGCGCCGGAAACAATCTTATCCTGCAGTTTGGAGCCAATCGTATTGACCTCGCGCTGCATTTCCTGGGCGATAAAATCAATCTTCTTCCCGACCGCTGTGCTCGATGATAAAAGCGGTTTCATTTCTTCAATGTGATGCGAAAGCCGCGTCAGCTCTTCGTTGACATCGGAGCTTTTTTGAATCGAAGAGAACTCTTCCGATGACAATTTCTTTTTCTTTTCCTTTAAAATCACCTTTGCCCGGGCGCGAATCTCGGCCATCCGCGAGGACATGCGCTTAAGGAAATCACTGATTTCCCTCGCGAGGCTTTTTCCTTCACGCTGGCGCATAAAAAGCAGGCTTTTGAGCGCAATGAAAAAACCTTTTTCTATCGACGGCCATAATTCCTCGGCACCAAGTGTTGTCTCGCGCGCGTCGATAACCCCGGGAAGCTGCATCAATTCACTTAACGACAATTCCCCTTTCAAGCCGAATTCCTTTTCCAGCGCTTTTTCCTGGCGCAGATAAGTCTGCACCGCTTCTTTGTTTAAGGAAATGGCCTGCGGCGGTTTGCTTGTGATTTTGATGAAAACGGTGACCCGCCCGCGCTCCATTTGCTTGGAGAGAATATCGCGGATTTTGCTTTCCACAACCGCAAATCCCGTCGGTAAAAAGTAAGCGATGTCCAGATAGCGGTGATTGACACTTTTGATTTCAATCAAACCTTTTGTTTTTCCAGATGTAAAATCCGCGCAGCCAAAACCCGTCATGCCTTTAATCATAGGTTATGCCCACACTTTTCTTGTGACAGAATTGAGTGTCACATCTTTGGTTGGATACAAATCAACGATGATCTCATCCGGACTAAACCATAATTTGATTTCCCGCTCGGCGTCTTTGACATCCGAGGAAACATGGATCACATTTTCATATACGCCGCGGGTTGTAATGCGCCCGAAGGAACCGCGGATTGTCGTCGACTCGGCCTCTTCGGGGTTTGTCGCGCCGGCAAGCTTGCGGCATTTGGCAATTGCGTCTTCCCCCCAATAGACGATGGCCATGACTTTTTTACGGTCGTGGTAATCGCCGAGAATATATTTGATCACCTCTTCAAAAAAAGGTTTTTCTTTTAAATGCTGGTAATGCTCGACGGCCAGTTCGCGCGTAACACGCACCATACGCGCGGCGACGATTTCCAGCTTTGTTTCCGAGAGCCGCGTTAAGATATTTCCCGTCAGAGATTTCGAAAGCCCGTCGGGCTTGATGACAATAAGAACCTGTTCTTTCATTTCTTTATCCTTTGTGTTATCCGCTCAAGGTCCGCAGGAGAATAATATTCGATAGTGATGGTCCCCCGTTTTTTCTTAGGCGTAATACGCACTTTGGTCCCCAGAATCTGCTGCAATTCCTCTTCCATGGCGGCGACATACGGATCGCTTTGGCGCGACAAAGTTTTCTTGCGCTTGCCCTCGTGGCCCACCCCGCCTTTGATTAAATTTTCAAGCTCACGGACGGATAATCCTTTTTTGGTTGTTTGGGTAAAAAATTTTTTTTGTCCCGCGGCGTCTTCAATACCAAGCAATGCCCGCGCGTGGCCCATCGTGATCGATTCATCAATGATAGCATTTTGTATTTCGTCCGGTAATTTAAGAAGCCTTAATATATTGCTGACGGTTGACCTGTCCTTCCCAACTGATTGTGCTACAACATCTTGTGTAAAGTTAAACTCCGTAATAAGCCGGTGAAACGCCTGCGCTTCTTCAATGGCGTTGAGCTCTTCACGTTGAATATTTTCGACAAGCGCCAGGACCAAGGCCTCCTGGTCATCCACTGATTTGATGATGACTGGAACATTTTCCATTTCCAGCGCGCGCGCCGCCCGAAGACGCCGCTCGCCGGCAATCACTTCAAAGCCATCCCCTTTTTTGCGGACAAGAATGGGCTGTAAAACTCCTTTTTCCTTGATTGACGCAATGAGATCGGCAAGTTTTTGATCATTAAATTTGGTGCGGGGCTGAAACGTGTTTTCTTTAAGCTCAGCTGTCTTGACAAAACGAACACCGTCGGAATCAACCGCGGCCTTTTCCGGAATCAGCGCTGAAAGCCCTTTGCCTAACGCCCGATTTTCCATGCCTTCTCCCCCGTGAATGATCACTGTGAAATTACTTCTTACGCCGGTTTTTGCGCCGGTGAATTTTGCGCGTTGCGCTGAAAATTATTTTGCTCGTCGGTGGATTTTTGCGCTGACGGCCCGCTAGCCGCCGGCGCCTCCCCTAAAAATTCCCGCGCAAACTCTTCGTATTTTTTCGCGCCGATCGAATTTTTGTCATAGACACAAATAGGCTTCCCAAAACTTGGGGCTTCACTTAATTTTATGTTGCGCGGAATAATCGTCGTATAAACCTTGCTTTTAAAAAATGACTTTATTTCGTTAATCACTTCCGTCGTTAAATTGGTCCGGAAATCCGCCATCGTCAGCAAAACGCCTTCAACTTCAAGATTTGTGTTGAGCCCGTCGCGAATAAGGTTAATCGTCCGCAAAAATTGCGAAACTCCCTCGAGCGCGTAAAACTCGCATTGAATCGGAATCAGCGTCGAATCGCACGCGACCAGCGCGTTGAGCGTCAGCAAACCCAAAGACGGCGGCGTATCGATGAAAATAAAATCATAGTCATTTTTAACAAGGCTTAACGCTTTGCGCAATCTCGTTTCGCGCGACAACGCGCCGACCAATTCAATTTCCGCTCCGGTTAAATTGATGTTGCACGGGGCAATATCCAAATTTGGCGTTGTTGTTTTGATCAAAATTTCTTGGATGGAAGACCGGCCGAGAAGAACATCATAGATGGATTTTTCGATTGTGTTTTTATTAACGCCGACGCCGCTTGTTGCGTTCCCTTGCGGATCTGAATCAACTAATAATACACGTTTTCCTATGTAACCCAGTGCAGAAGATAGATTTACAGATGTTGTGGTTTTTCCTGTTCCGCCTTTCTGATTGCAAATCGCTATGGTTTTTCCCATTCCACCCTTATAAACTTATTTTTTGCATAACTTGCCTCGGTGAAGCGAGCTGCTTTCTTTATGTTTCACGTGGAACGTTCCACGTGAAACATTCGGTACAATTCATATTCTACAAATCAGAAAAACAAAATCAAGCTTTTTTATCATTTCTTTTAACTTTTATTTTTGCCGGCTTTGCCCCCTCCATGCCGAATAAACCACTTTTTTCTTCGCAAACAATTTTTACATCAATACATTTCCGAGAAGTATTCAATATTTTTATAGCCTTCTTTATAGCACTTTCGACGTTGGCCCCCTCGATTTCAACGTATCCATTTGAAGAATTTTCCATATTATTTAATGACCAATTTGGACATTTTATACTGCGTGATGGCGGAAAATGCATAAAAAAGCGTAAAATATAATGTTAGCCCGCTTGAAAATTTGTAGAATATAAACCCTAACATAACAGGAAAAATCGTCTGCATCATTTTTTGCTGCATGAGCTGTGTGCTATCTGTTATAACCATGCTTTTTGCCGACAGCTTTTGCTGCACAAACATAACAACTGCCATGACCAACGGCAATATGTTAAATTCATTTCCTATGATGGGAAAATTCGAAGAAAAAACAAACAATCTGTCCGGCTCTGATAAATCTTTGATCCAAAGGAACCCCTGCCCTCTTATATCGACCGCTCGCCAAAGCGCCTGATAAAGGCCTATAAAAACCGGCATTTGGAGGATAAATGGCAAACATCCGCCGAGCGGATTTACCCCATATTCTTTGTAAAGCCCCATCACCTCTTTGTTCATTTTTTGTGGTTGATTTTTGTATTGTTCCTTTAATTGCGCCATGCGCGGCTGTATGAGCTGCATTTTCTTCATTGACTTCATGCCGCTCAACGTTAAAGGATACGTCAACAAATAAACAATAACGCTGACTAAAATGATGGATATCCCCCAATTTGGAAGGAATTTATGCGTAAATTTCATCGTATGCAAAACTGCCTTTGCAATATAATCAACGATAGAAAATGTGCTAAAACTGATAAATTGGGATAATTCCGGCGGATTTTTTGCTGATAAATCCTGTAATCCTGTAAAAAGTGAAAACTCAACATGAGCACTCTGGCTGTTTGAAAGGCTATTTGCGTCCGGAATAAGCGTCACTTGCAACTTGTGGTTATCGATATATTTTGACTGGTACCCGGAAAACTTAACTGACTTTGGAACAATCAAAGTATAGAAATATTTATCACGAAAACCGGCCCAATTAATTGATCCAGATTTTAAAATACTATCCTTATTTGAAAACGTGAACGCATTTCCTTTACGAAGAACCATATTCCCACTTGAAATGGAATATTCAAACAAGCTTCGATCCGTGAGAGGCGCAGATTTTTCGTCGAGTGCGGATGTATCAATAGTAAAAGCTTGAATATCTTTATTCAGATTGGACATATCTGAATCAGATGCAATGTCCATTCTAAAATTAACATCACTACTCGAATCGTTAATCTCAAATTCTTTGCTTACACGAAAACCGTTGCTTGAATAAACATAGCGGATTTTATTCGCGCTTGCGCTATCAACATAAAAAACCTGTCCACTTGTATTTGCAAAACCAAAAATATCTGTGACCGGAAGTTTTTTGGAGTGATTTTTAAGAAATACACTTTTGATCGTTCCACCGATATTTGAAATCTCAACTTTAACCTGTTTGTTTTCAATGATTTGAATATCTTCGATTGACGCTGCGTCAGCGATGGAGATTGGGGTAGGAACATCATTTTTAGCGCTTTGTGGCGAAGTCGCTTGGTAAGGCGTGCTTACCGGTTTATTTTCTGTATCTAATTTATTATCAATTAGTTGTGAGTTATTAAAGGGGGGAACAATTGGTTTCTGTGGTTTTACAACAAGGCTGTTGTACCCCATCAAAACTAAGAGTGAAAGCGCAATCGCTATTATCGTTCTTTGTTCCATATTAGTTTAAGGGATCGTACCCTCCGCGAGACAAGGGAGAGCAGCGAAGTATGCGAGACAGGCTTTTTAAAAACCCTTTTCCTGCGCCATATTTTTCAATCGCGGCGAGGGAATAATCTGAACAGGAGGGATAAAAACGGCAGGTGGGGGCAACGAGCACCCGGCTGACTTTTTGATAAAAGCGGATCATGATCAACATAGTTTTACGCATGGAGGTATACCGGGTGCGGGATGCTACGCTAAACAGCAAGCCGCTTGCGCCCTCTGGCACGACGGCGACTGAGGACTTTACGTCCATCTGCGGTTCGCATTCGTCGACGGAAACCATGCCGGCGTTTACCCTTAATGTTCGTTGGAATCGCTAAATGTTTTTTCATAGTGGTAGATTATAACATACGTTTTTTATGCGTCAAGTTTTTTCAAGGGCCCTGTGGGAGAAAATCCGCCAAGGCCCCGATGGAAAATCTGTCAAAATAAATTTGAATTGCATTCAAAAAATTCTTTGTTATAATACTGACACTTTTGAAAATTCAAAAGAACAATTTCCTAAGATACAACAGATTTCTTAAAACCTTCTCTCTTTTCCGTCGGAAACTGTTTATTTTTATCTGTGGAAAAACTGTTAATTTTGTGAATTCAATTTCGCTCCTCGTATGAATATCCTAACCGCATGGGAAAAAGCCCAGCCCGCCATCAAAGCAAAGGTGGGCGACATTACCTACGAAACATGGTTTTCTCCTCTCAATACACACGAAAAAAGCCCCAGCATTCTGGCCATTGAAACGCCGGATGATTTTTTTAAAAACTGGATCATCGAGCATTACCGCGTTTTGATTGAAGAAACCCTGCGCAATCTTTCCGTCAAGCCGATCACCGTGGAATTTGAAGTCAACCAGCGGATTTTAAAAAGTGAAACACAAAGCCGCCTTTCGCAATTCGAGAAGAAATTTGAAGAGGTGGACAAGTCGGCCTTTCAAATGAACACCCGGTTTACTTTTGAAAACTTTGTCGTTGGGGCTTCCAACCGTTTCGCGCACGCGGCCAGTTTGGCCGTTGCCGAATCCCCGGCCAAGGCGTACAATCCTTTTTTCATTTACGGGGGAGTCGGCTTGGGAAAGACTCATTTGATGCAGGCCATTGTCCAGAAAATCCACGCCACCAAACCAAATATCAAACACTGTTACATCACGTCCGAGCGCTTTACCAACGAATTAATAGAAGCTATCCGCCATCGTTCGACAACGCAATTCCGTCAGAAATACCGGACCATCGATGTCCTTTTAATTGACGACATCCAGTTCATTGCCGGCAAGGAATCCACCCAGGAAGAATTTTTTAACACATTTAATTCTCTCCACAGCGACCGCAAACAAATTATTATCTCGTCGGATAAACACCCTAAATCCATTGCCAATCTTGAGGACCGCCTTATTTCGCGTTTTACCTGGGGGTTGATTACGGATATCCAGCCGCCGGATTTTGAAACACGTGTCGCGATTTTGCGTAAAAAAAGCGAACGCGAACCTGTGGGCGTGCCTTCAGATGTGATCGATTTTATCGCGCAGGAGATTAAAACCAACATCCGTGAGTTGGAAGGGGCGCTCATTCGCGTGATTGCCTACGCGTTATTGGAAGAAAAACCCGTTTCGCTGGATATCGCCAAAACAATTCTTAAAGATATGGTTAAAGAAAGCGCCAAAACAATCAACGCGGACATCATCCAAAAAGCCGTGGCGGATCAGTTTAATATTTCTTTGGCAGATTTGCGTAATAAGCGGCGCAGTAGGAATATCGTCCTTCCGCGTCAGGTTGCGATGTATCTTTCTCGCCAGCTTACCAGCTTATCCTTACCGGAAATAGGGGAGGCGTTTGGCGGGAAAGACCATACAACCGTCCTTCATTCATGGAAAAAAATTGATTTAGAAATTAAAAGCAACCGAAACTTAAAAAATATTGTGGATGGGTTAACCACAGCTATTAAACAGTAGGGCAGTTTTGTGCAAAGGTTTTCCTTCAAAAAATATTTCATAACATATTGTTGTGATTGAGTTTTAAGGCTTATTCAAATTATACACAAGGCCTATTACAACGGTTACTATTTTAGTTAGATATACCTCTTAAGGAGTTTGTTAAAATGAAAATTAAAACATCAAAAGAGACATTGCTTGGTGGAATACAAATTGTCCAAAACATTGTTTCACAGCGCGCAACGCTGCCAATCCTCTCAAACATCCTTTTAGAAACAAAAAATGAGACATTAAAACTAAATGCCACTGATTTGGACATTGGAATATCCTGTGATATACCTGTGAGTATTCTTGAGGAAGGAGCAATAACCGTTCCTGCTAAAAAATTTAGCGACATTATTAAGGAATTGCCGGCTGGGGATATTGTCATTTCAACCAAAAAAAATAATCAAATTGATATTGAGGGGGTTAATTGTCGGTTTAAGTTAATGGGGATGCCGAAGGAAGAATTTCCTAAATTCCCCGAATTTAAAGACATTGAAGTGATCCAGATAGATCAAAATGCTTTACGGGACATGTTCCGCTTAACGTCCTTCGCGGTTTCACATGAGGAATCGAGGTATGTATTAAACGGGGTTTTATTGGAGTTATCAGATCAGGTGATCCGTGTCGTTGCGACCGATGGAAGGCGTTTGGCGAAAGTTGAAAGTAAGCTCACTAAACCGGTGAAAAAAGATATTTCGGTGATTATCCCTGTGAAGGCTGTTCAAGAAATTAATAAGAATTTAAAAGAACAAGGGGTTGTTTCACTTCTCATGAGCACTAATCAAGTTTTGTTTGATATTGACGGGGTTTTAATTGCTACAAGAATTATTGAAGGGGAATTCCCTAATTATAATCAAGTCATCCCGGAGCCGGTAACACCGAAAATTAAAGTGAATACCCAAAATCTTTTATCCGCTATTCGCCGGGCCAATCTTTTAACGACGCCGGATTTTCAGGCGATCAAGTTTGAGGTTTTTAAAGACAAGCTGGTTGTCTCTAAAACAACGCCGGATGTGGGGGAGTCGCGCGAAGAAATTCCTATTGAATACGGCGGCAACGAACTGATTGTCGGGTTTAATCCGCAGTTTCTCATCGACATGTTAAAAAATGTTTCGGCTGAAACGATTGAATACGAACTTTTTGGTTCCGACAAACCGGCCGTGGCACGGCTTGACAATTACCTGTATTTAGTGTTGCCGATGCGCATCTGATGCCTGATGGAAGAAATTAAAAATGTTTTGTCGAAGGTCTTAAGCGATATTTCTTTGGGCCGGCCGGATGTGCAGGCAAAGATCCAACACATCTGGCAAAATGCCTTCGACAAAAAAGCGGTTGTCCACAGCATGATTGTCGGCTTGGAAAAAGGGTGTTTGATGGTAAACGTAGATTCGCCGGCGTGGCTTTTTCAGTTGAGTTTGAAAAAAAAGAAAATATTGGAAAAACTAAAAGAAGAAGTGCCGCAGCTCTCACAAATTCGTTTTAAAATAGGGAAGGTGAAATGAAAAAAGAAAAGAACAAGCAGCCAGAAGAAAAAAAGGCCGCCGCGTCCACCGCGAAAGAAACCGGAAAATTATCCAGGAAAAATGCCGGGCAATACGATGCCACCAGCATCCAGGTTTTGGAAGGGATGGAAGCGGTACGGATGCGCCCGGCCATGTATATTGGCGATACCAGCAACCGCGGGCTGCATCACATGGTTTATGAAGTTGTAGATAATGCCGTCGATGAGGCGATGGGCGGGCATTGCGATAGTATTGAAGTTGTCATTAATGCTAACGAAACGATTTCTGTTAGCGATAACGGCCGCGGTATCCCCGTTGATATCCACAAAACTGAAAAAAAACCTGCCGTTGAAGTTGCCTTAACAACACTTCACGCCGGCGGGAAATTCGACCATGATACTTATAAAGTTTCCGGCGGTTTGCACGGCGTCGGTGTGAGTGTTGTGAACGCTCTGTCCGACTGGTTAGAGGTGGAAGTTAAACGCGACGGGAAAATTCATCATCAGCGTTATGAGCGGGGAAAAACCGCGAGTAAACTTACTGTTGTCGGCAACACCAAAACGACCGGAACGAAGGTTACCTTTAAACCGGACAAGACGATCTTTAAAGAAGTTTATATTTTTTCTTATGATATTTTGGCCAAGCGTTTGCGCGAACTGGCATTTTTAAACAAAGGTTTGACCATTAAGCTCGCCGATAAACGCGGCGACAAGGAAAAGGAAAATGTTTTCAAGTTTGACGGCGGGATCGTTTCTTTCGTCGAGCATCTTTCCGCCAACAAAAATCCTTTGCACAAAGTTATTTATTTTACCCGCGAAAAAGACGGTGTGACGCTCGAAGTTGCCCTGCAGTATAACGACGGGTATGCCGAAAATGTTTTTACCTTCGCTAATAATATTAACACGATTGAAGGTGGAACGCACTTAAGCGGTTTTCGCTCGGCGTTGACGCGCGCGATTAACGCGCATGCTAAAAATAAAAACATGCTTAAAGATAATGCGGCCATCACCGGTGATGACACGCGTGAAGGGTTAACGGCAGTCATCAGCGCGAAAGTTCCTAATCCGCAATTTGAAGGCCAGACAAAAACCAAACTTGGAAATTCGGAAGTGGAGGGTTTATCGGCGTCGCTCACCCTCGAAGCCCTAAGCAGTTTCTTTGAGGAAAATCCGCCTACGGCGAATAAGATTACCGACAAAGTCATTGTTGCCTCGCGCGCCAGAGAAGCCGCGCGAAAGGCGCGCGAACTCACCCGCCGCAAAGGCGCATTAGAGAGCGGCGGCCTTCCCGGCAAGCTCGCCGATTGTTCGGAAAAGGATCCGGCGCACTGCGAACTTTATTTGGTCGAAGGGGATTCGGCCGGCGGCTCTGCCAAACAAGGGCGCGACCGCACCTTTCAAGCCATTTTGCCATTAAAGGGAAAAATTTTAAACGTCGAAAAAGCGCGTCTGGATAAAATCTTGAGTAACGAGGAAATCCGGACCATCATTACGGCGCTTGGCACTGGAATCGGTGAAGAATTTAATATCGAAAAACTACGTTACCATAAACTGATTCTCATGTGCGATGCCGATGTTGATGGTTCACACATCCGTACGCTTCTTTTGACGCTTCTTTACCGCCACATGTTGCCGTTGGTTGAAAATGGCTTTATTTACATCGCCCAGCCGCCCTTGTATAAAATCAAACGCGGCCAGCGTGAGGAATATATCGAAACCGAAAAGCAGATGAACGATTTGATCCTTGATTTAGGAGTTGAAGGGTTGAAATTTGTCAAAATCAAGGGAAATCAGCAGTATGGAGGAGTTCAACTCAAGGAAATTCTGGCTAATTTGGTTGAATTGGAGCATATTTTTAACATTTTTCACAAAAGGGGAGTGGATTTTAATAAATACATTGAGAATTATAACAAAAAATCTAAGAAATACCCAGTTTATATCGTAAAAGTGGAGCAAAATACCCATTATGTGTTCGATGATAATGAGCTGTCAAAGCTCACAAAAGACACAGAAGAGGCCAAATATATCGAGATTTTTGAGTCTGAAGACCTCCAGGAGATCGATAAAAAGCTCGAAAAATATGGGTTAATGGTCGAAAATTTTATCAAAGCGGAAGGAAAGCCGTTAGACGCCAAAAAGACTAAAAAATCAGATAAAAAGGCGGAGGAAAAGCCGCTTTTTGCCATTGAAAACGAAAAGGATTACAACGAATTCTTTTCCTTAAAAGAGGTTTTGGAGTTTGTGCGCAACCATGCGACCAAAGGAATTCATATCCAGCGCTACAAAGGTTTGGGAGAAATGAACCCGCAGCAGCTTTGGGAAACGACCATGGACCCCGCGCGGCGCACGATTTTGAAGGTTACTTTGGAAGACATGGTTGAGGCGGATAAAATGTTTACCACCCTCATGGGTGATGAGGTTGAGCCGCGCCGGCAGTTTATCGAAGCCTACGCGCATGAAGTGAAAAATTTGGATATCTAAAGAACCACCAATTGAGGAAAGGTTAGCAAAAGATGAAAGATTTGAACGTCAAAGAAAAAATAATCCCCGTGCAAATCGAAGAGGAGATGAAGAAGTCTTATCTCTCATATTCGATGAGCGTTATTGTCAGCCGCGCTTTACCTGATGTGCGTGACGGCTTAAAGCCCGTTCATCGGCGCATCCTTTATGCCATGAAGGATTTAAATCTCGAGCATAATAAATCTTACAAAAAAAGCGCGCGTATCGTCGGGGAGGTTTTGGGTAAATATCATCCCCACGGAGATGTGGCGGTGTATGAGACGATGGTGCGCATGGTGCAGGATTTTTCTCTGCGCTATCCTTTGATTGACGGGCAGGGAAATTTTGGTTCTGTCGACGGGGATGCGGCGGCGGCCATGCGTTACACAGAAGCAAGAATGGCGGCTATCGCGGAAGAGGTTTTGGCGGACATTGACAAAGAGACGGGGGATTTTGGCCCCAATTTTGATGCCACGTTAACCGAGCCTTTGATTATGCCCTCGGCCATTCCGAACCTTTTGGTTAACGGCTCCAGCGGCATCGCGGTTGGTATGGCGACCAATATGGCGCCGCATAATCTCACGGAAGTCGTGGATGGGGTTATTTGTCATTTGGAAAATCCGGAAATGACCCCAAAAGAATTAATGAAATATGTTAGAGGCCCTGATTTCCCGACGGCGGGGATTATTTGCGGGCGAGAGGGAATTGTGGACGCCTACACAACCGGCCGAGGGAAAATCACGCTGCGTGCCCGCGCCACCATCGAGCGTCAAAAAGGAAACAAAGACACCATCGTCGTGACCGAACTTCCGTATCAAGTCAACAAAGCCAATCTGATTGAAAACATGGCGGACCTTGTTCAAAACAAAAGCGTCGAAGGAATCACCGACATCCGCGATGAGTCGGACAAAGACGGCGTTCGCGTCGTGATCGAACTGCGCCGCGATGTTGAGCCGCAGATGATTTTAAATTATCTCTACAAACATACGCAGATGGAGACGACCTTCGGGATTATCAATCTCGCGCTGGTGGGCGGGCGCCCGCAGGTTTTAAATCTCAAACAACTCATCAGTTATTACATTGATCACCGACGGGTGATTGTGCGCCGGCGCACGCAATTTGATTTAGACCGCGCCTTGAAACGCGCTCATATTTTGGAAGGCTTGCGCATCGCGATTAAGTTTATTAATCAAATCATTAAAATCATCAAATCTTCCAAAAGTACGGCTGAAGCCAAAAAAGCCTTGATGAAGGAATTTAAATTTTCCGAAATCCAGGCGCAGTCGATTTTGGAAATGCAACTCCAGCGTTTGACCGCGCTCGAGCAGGATAAAATCGAAGCGGAATACAAAGAGCTTTTAAAAAGCATCGACATGTTCCGCGCGATTTTGGCATCCCCAAAGAAAATCGATGAGATTATCAAAGACGAACTTCTCAATGTGAAAAAGAAGTACGGCGACGAACGCCGCACCGAAATCGCCGCCAAAGCCGAAGAAATCGAAGTTGAGGATTTGATCGCCGAGGAGGATATGGCGATCACCATTAGCAATACCGGTTATATTAAACGGCTCGGCGTGGATGTTTACCGCAAGCAAAAACGCGGCGGCAAAGGCGTGACCGCGATGGAAACCAAAGAAGAGGATTTTGTCAAAAATCTTTTTATCGCCTCATCCAAAGATTATCTTTTGGTTTTTTCAAGCAAGGGGATTGTGCGCTGGCTTAAAGTTTACGAGATTCCCATTGCCTCAAGGAACGCCCGCGGCAAGGCGATCGTTAATCTTCTTTCGATGGCCAACGATGAGCAAATCAGCTCGATTGTCGCCGCCAAAGAATTTTCTGATACACAATACATTGTGATGGCGACCGCTCAAGGCTGTATTAAGAAAACGAAACTCTCGGCTTTTAGCAATCCGCGAAAAGCTGGAATCGTCGGGATTACGCTGGACAATAAGGATGTCTTGATTGGGACATCCATCAGCAACGGCAATTACGAAATTCTTCTGGCGACCAAAGACGGCAAGGCGCTTCGTTTTAAGGAGCAACAAATCCGCGACATGGGCCGCGGCGCCAAAGGCGTGCGGGGGATTCGTTTAGGAAAAGGTGATGTCGTGGTGAGCATGCAGGTTTTTCCGATGGACGTCGAGAAAACCGGCGCCACGCTTTTGACGGTCACGTCGCTGGGCTTTGCCAAACGCAGCCAGTTTGGCGAATACCGCATTCAATCGCGCGGTGGTAAAGGAATTATCAATGTGAAAGCGACCGAAAAAACCGGCCATGTCATTGGCGTTATCAATGTAACCGATGACGACGAGGTGATGTCGGTTACCCAAAACGGCATGATGGTCCGCTGTCCCGTCAAGGATATCCGCGAAACCGGCCGCAACACCCAGGGTGTGCGCTTGATTACGCTGACGAAAGGCGACATCGTGAGTTCGATTGCTAATATCGTGGCGAAGGACGAATAGCCGCGGTGACGAAACTCGCCTAAGGTTTCCACTTGACCAAAAAAAGTTCTTTAATATAATAGCCGAGCATTGAGATTCCTCGCCCGCCTTTGGCGGGCTCGGAATCGAAATTTTTTATAAGGAAAAAAATTTCGACCCCATGATTTCGCCACAGCGAAATCATCCCGAGCGTAAGCGAGGGATCTAGGGATCTGTTCTCGGAGTTTTAAGATCCTTCGCCCCGACTTACGTCGGGTCTCAGGATCGAAAATTTTAAAAAGCAAAATTTTCGACCCCATCGTCTAGCCCGGTCAGGACAAGAGCTTTTCAAGCTCTCGGCGCGGGTTCGAATCCCGCTGGGGTCACCAAACTTGATGAAGGTCGAGCCTCAATGGATTTGTAGAAGTAATTGCATTATAAATACTGGGCTTTGTTAATTTTTGCGTTGATTGAATTTTGCGTGCGTTGTTTCTTTTTGAAATACGCATAACAAAAAATTTTTTAACAAAATACAATCAGGTAATCACGACAAGAATAAAGTTATTTGCGTGTAAAGGACGTTCGGTAACCGTTCATGCTCAAAAAAACACCCCGCATAGCCAATATTTCGATATATTGCTTCAAGTCTTTTCCCATCCGGTTATATCATGCCCGTTTGAAAAATAGCGGCGTCGAACCGTATTCAATTTTTTTGAAAGACTCAACCGCGAATAACCACACCCCCATCACCAACAACGAATGGAAAATTTTTCGCAAAGTTGTTCGAGATAGTCAGGCGGATATTTTTGGCATCAGCGTATACGCGCCGTACGTTACGATTGCCAAACAGGTTATTAATGAAATTTGTCAACTGTCCAGCGCACCAATTGTTATTGGCGGTGTTTATGCGACGATCACTCCCGAAAAAGCCATGGCCATTGCAGATTACGCATGCAAAGGCGAAGGGGAACATGTTATGGACGACATTGTTGATCGCTTGAAGAACGGTAAAGATCTCCAGGGTATCGCCGGCCTTTGGCACAAAGATGATCAAGGTGGCATTGTCAATAATGGGATGCAAAAAATCACCCCTGATTTAAATGACATGCCATATCAAGCCGTTGGCGAGCCAAATATGTTTTTTATCGAGAACAATCGGCTATTAAACATTGATCCGGAGCTGATCGACAAAGATCTCTGGATCATGGCTGGGCGCGGTTGTATGTATCAATGCTCATTTTGTGTTAATGCTGCGTACGTTCCCATGCAAAGAGACAACGGCGGGAAGTTTATTCGACAGCGCACCCCCGAAAATGTTATCCAGGAAATCGAAATCAGAGTAAAAAATCATATAACGCCAGTCGAACGCGTTTTCTTTGCGGACGAGCTTTTTGGGATTTATGGTAAATGGATTGAAGAATTTTGCGAGAAATACCGACAGCGGGTTAATATTCCATTTTTTATGGAGCTTCACCCCAACCTTATTAAAGAAGAAAATATCCGCATGCTGTCCAGGGCAGGCCTGATTTCTCTGGATTTCGGGATTCAATCGGGTTCCCAGCGAATCCGTAACGGAGTCATGAATCGCCCTGGATCCAACAAAGGCATTATTGATTCAGCGAAGCTGCTTTATCGGTATTGCGTAACCCCTGTTTACGATATAATATTTGACAATCCGTTTGATGCGGCTGAAGACCTGGAAGAAACGGTGCGTCTGATTTTACAGCTCCCCCGGCCACTCAATTTTAATGTTTTCAAAATGCAGTATTTTCAAAATTATCCCTATACACAAGCGGCTTTGAATGCCGGGTTTATCACCGAAAGCGATTTAACCGATGATGCTATTGCGGCGGCATGTTTGACAACATGGACTTATCGCCCGCAGGTGTTCACTTCTGACCGGAAAAAAACTTTGCAGAATTGCGTTTATTTGATAGCCCGAAATGTAAAAGCCGGGGATTTTCTCTCTCGGAAAGTCTTGGATGATAGGAATGTAGCATGGGGCTTTGTGGCCAACAGCTGGGCGTATATTGTCTACTTGTGGTTGATTCGGACTCCGGCCTGGGTGCACCGTTCAGTTAAAGCGATTCAGATTCTCTGTTCGGGTGATTTTAAAAATTTCGCCCATCGCTTCAAAATTCAGATGCAGAGAAAATTTGGAAACCGCCAATTTCGCGCGGACGGCAACGACCACCTTATCATTAATCGCCAAAGTTCCAGGAGTCCTTGTTCCGTTTCTGCTGTTAAATATTGAGACGCTTACCATTTGATGCGACACTGCAGCAATTTTTCTTGGAAAAATCCGCAAGCGGGAGAAGATATTAAACTTTGTTCAGGATTATAACCGCTTTTCGTGACCTGACCCCGTGGATGATTTTTTGTTCGTAGCAAAACGGAAAATTATTTTTTAAAGGAGAATAGCATGCTTAAAATTTACGGAAGCGATTTGTCAGGGCCGGCCAATAAGGTGCGGTTTGTGGCCAACGCCCTGGGATTAAAATACGAATATATCGCGGTAAATCTTCGCGAAGGCGAACATCAAAAACCGGAATTTTTGAAAATCAATCCCGTCGGAAAAATCCCGGCCATCGATGATAACGGATTTTATCTTTTCGAAAGCGCCGCCATCATGCGCTATTTGGCCGACAAAGAAAAAAGTGACTTTTACCCTAAAGATTTGCAGCAAAGAGCGATTGTGGATCAATGGATTGATTTTGGGTCCCACCACGTCGGAGGAGCGGTGAGCAAGGTTGTTTACAACCGCGTTTTTGCCGTGCGCCGCGGTTTGCCGGTTGATGAAAATTCCGTCAAAGAAGGCTTTGCGTTTCTTGACCGCTTCCTGCCTATCGTTGATCATCAATTAGGTCAAAGCAAATGTCTCGCGGCAAGCAGGTTGACCCTTGCGGATTTTAACCTTTTGGCCGTTCTCGATCCTTGTGAAATCGCGGGGGTTGATATTTCAAAATACAAAAACCTGATTGCCTGGCGCAACGAACTTAAAAAGCAGGATTTTTATACCAAATGTTTCAAAGAGTATGGAGAAGCCCTTCAAAAGAAATAGAGGGATTAAATAAAATATGGCCGGCAAAACAAAAATTATTATTTATCAGAAACCAACCTGCACGACCTGCAAACAAGTTTACAACACGCTTAAAGAGAGCGGCGTTGATTTTGAAGCCGTTGATTATTATCTTGAACCCATCGAGCGCGCGAAACTCAAAGAACTCTTAGTCAAAATGGGCATCGCCGCCAAAGACCTCCTGCGCAAAAAAGAATCCACCTACAAAGACCTCAAGTTTGATGAAAAAAATTATTCGGAAAACGAAGTCATTGATTTGATGACGGTGTATCCGGATTTGATCGAGCGGCCGATTGTGGAAGTCGGTGAACGCGCGATTCTCGCCCGCCCGGCGGAGAGATTGAAAGAAATTTTATAGTTGTCAGCCCTCAGAGGCCAGTCTTCAGCAAATGAAAATCGCCCTCATCCAGTTAAACGCCGGCAGCGATAAAAAGAAGAACCTCGACGCTGCCTTACGTTTAACCTGTGAGGCCATCCGCAACAAAGCCCGATTCATTCTTCTTCCTGAAGTTTTCAATTATCGCGGTAAACCAGACGCTCAAAATGGCTTTCACTCAATCGCTGAAAACATTCCCGGGCCCTCAACGGAGCCTTTGATGATTTTGGCGCGCGCCAATAGGGTTTTTATTTTGGCGGGATCGATTTATGAGAAGGTGACGGGTGAGAAAAAAGTTTATAACACAAGCGTTTTGATTAATGATAAGGGAAAAATTGCGGCCCGTTATCGAAAAATCCATTTGTTTGACGCGCGGCTTGGGAAGAAAATCATCCGCGAGCCGCAATTTTTCCTATCCGGCAAAAACCCCGTAACGGCAAGCGTCGGCGGATTCAAAGCCGGATTATCCATTTGTTATGATTTAAGATTTCCGGATCTTTACAAGCACTACGCGAAAGCCGGCGCCCAAATCCTTTGTGTGCCGTCTTCTTTTACGGCCACAACGGGCGAAGCGCATTGGGAGATTCTCCTTCGGGCGCGCGCCATCGAAAATCTTTGTTATATTTTAGCGCCGAATCAATTCGGAAAAACTCCCGCAGGCATCGAAACTTACGGCAACAGCATGGTTGTTGATCCGTGGGGAAAGATTCTTGCGCGCGCCTCTGGTGCGAACACCTCTGGCGCGCGCCAAGAAATCCTTTACGCCGACATTGATAAAAAAACTCTGCTTGAATCCAGAAAAAAACTACCCGGGATAGCCGAACCAACACAACGTGTCCGATTTTAAAAAAGTCCTCGCCCTTTTTACGATTGTCGGCCTCATTGTTTACGCCGGCATCCTTCATGCCGACTTTGTCCTCGATGATTCTTTCGCGGTTCTGGATAATCCCGCCATCCAAAGTTTAAAAAATATCGGGTTTATCTGGCAAAAATTTAATACCCGGTTTATTGTGGGGTTAAGCCTTGCTGTTAATTACGCCGTCGGCGCTGTCAACCCTTTCGGTTATCATCTTCTTAACGTTATTATCCACGTCGCGGCTTCCGCCTTAGTTTTTTCCCTCACCCGGCTTATCTTCAAAACCCCTTACCTGATGGACAAGCCGTTTTCCAAAAAAGAGGGAGGGAGAATCGCGCTTTTTTCCGGATTGATTTTTTTACTGCACCCTCTGCAAACGGAAAGCGTGTCCTACATTTACCAGCGGGCCGTGTCTTTGGCAACTCTGTTTTATCTATCCGCTCTCGTTTTGTATCTTAAATCGAGACTGCAAAACAATCCCGTATTTTTCAAAGGCGCCCTTCTAACAACTTTTTTGGGAATGCTGACGAAGGAAATGACAGCGACCATTCCCGCGGCCGTTTGTATTTTGGAAATCCTTTTCTTTCAAAACAAAAAGCAGGATTTTAGAAAAATGGCGGGGAGGATCATTCCGTTCTTCCTGGCCCTCTTGATTATTCCAGCGGCGTTGTATTTCGAAAGCCCGTATTCCGCGTTAAATCTTAATTCCCAGATTCTTACGTCGGACTTTAAGGTGACAAATTTCTTGACGGAGATCAACGCCCTGCGGACGTATCTGGGGCTTTTTATTTTTCCCGTCAATCAAAACCTTGACCACGACTATCCTTTTGCCGGCGGGCTTTTGGAAATATCAACGATCGCCTCTTTAGCGTTGCTGATGGGCTTGGGTTTCATGGCTATCTTTTTGTTTAAGCGAGAGCGAATCATCAGTTTTTGTATCGCGTGGTTTTTTGTGACAACGTCCGTTGAATTTGTGACGTGTTCTTTGGTGGGCAGGGATATGTTAGTCGAACATTACCTGTATCTTCCCATGGTTGGTTACGCGTTATTTTTATCTTTTGTTGTGGTGAAAGTTTTAAAAGAAAACCGGAAAATCAACGCTATCTTGTTTATCATTGTCGCGCTGCTCGCCGGCGCCACCGTCCACAGAAATGATATCTGGGCGGACACGGAGCGATTGATTAAAGACACGATAACGAAGTCTCCCCGTAAATTGCGGCCGCGGTATATGTTGACGGAATACTACGTGCGAAAGGGAAAATTGGATCAGGCGGAAAAAACAGCGATGGAGGCCATCGCCTTGGATCCCAAAAATCCCGTCAGCCTTTACAATTTGGGAATGATTTATGAAGCCAAGGGAAATCCTGGAGCGGCGAGGAAGCAATACGAAGACGCCATTCGCCTTGATCCTTTTTTAACCCCCGCGGACGCTTATTTTAAGCTGGGGCATATTTATCAGCGCGCGAATGATTTAGAGAAGGCGGAATCTTTTTATCAAGCGAGCATTGAAAAAGATTCAAAATCAATCAGCGCCTATTGCAATCTCGCGAATATGTACATGACTCAAAAGAAATATGACGAGGCCATCGCGCTGTATCAAGAAACAATTAAAATCAATCCGTTGTATATTTTTGGCCACAGCGGCCTGGCGGCGGCCCTTATCATGCGGGGCGATTACGACGGAGGCATTAAGGAATATGAGAAAATCATCGCCATTGACCCCCAAAATGCCGCGGCCTACAAAAATCTTGGGAAAACTTATTCTTTAATGAAAAACCTTCCGGCAGCCAAAGATTTTTTTGAAAAAACCATCGCTGTCAACCCCAAGGATGTGGAGGCTTACCAGCGCTTGGCGGATATTTATGACGGCTTGAATCAACCGGCCAAGGCCAGAGAAACAATCAAAATAGCGATACGGCTTTTAAAAGAAAGCGGACAGGAAGATTTGGCGAAGCAGTTGCAAAAACAACATTCGACAGAGAATTGAATAAAAAAGTTAGAAGGGAATTAAAGAGAGCAGGTTGGTAATCAGAAGCATTCCGCACAATCCCACCATCACACC
>ORJL011352640.1_pt1 | contig 24336 bp, 28 predicted proteins | sample 1779941 | NCBI WGS metagenome assembly ORJL01 (sample SAMEA104232317, study PRJEB22302) | groundwater metagenome | biome: forest; feature: aquifer; material: groundwater | place: USA | collected 2011-08-07 | depth 5.8 m
ATGAAACATCATTTTAAAATACTGGCTATAACTTTGGTTTTATTGGCGGGCGGGCTGTTAAGTTATGCTTTAGTTAAAAATAGCTATTTTCCGGTGGCGAAAATTAATGGCGATTATATCAGTTATCGCGCGGTTAAAGAAAATGCCGAAGTTACTCGCAGGCTGTATACGCAGGGAATGGTTGGTTCTAACCCAGACCTCGATTTGTTTTTCAGCCGTTCCAATGGCGCCGATCTTATTAAGAGTTCTCTAGAAAGTTTAATTACCAATGGCATTATTAAATCGTCGGTTTCGGCGGATGTCTTAAAGCAAGCCCAAGCCGAGATAGACAAGAATTTTAAAAATTCTAATATGGCTAGTTTGGCCGGTTCAATCAATACTATTTATGGTTGGAAAATAGATAAATTCCGCGAGCGGATTTTAGAACCCCAAGCTTTGTTTCAAGTGCTTTCGGAAATTAAAGGCAAAGACTTTGAAAACTGGCTGTCGGAAGCTAAAAATAAATCTAGCGTTAAAATTTGGTTTCTGCCGTTTGAGTGGCAAGAAGGGGAATTAGTCGATAGCCACTAGGGTTTAGGGTCTAGTAGACTTCAGGATTTTAAACAAAGCGGGCATAGTACAGTGGTAGTACGGTTGCTTCCCAAGCAACAGATGGGAGTTCGATTCTCCTTGCCCGCTCACTTATTTAGTTTGGATTTTATAAACTCCGCAATTTTTAAATATATCGAGGTTGAACCTCGATAGTAAAATAATGATAAGTTATCCATCTTTACAGGCGATCACATCAAAAGTGGACAAGTGGTTTTTTTATAGTTTTTAGATATATCAGTAAGGTTGAATTCACCATAGTGATTTTTGTTTTATCTAATACAATATGGTATAATTGAAAAAATAATGAAACCGATTTTATCAAGATCAACTGGTTGGATTATTCTCACCGTTTTAGTTTTTGTTGATGCTCTTCTGGATGCAGTCATAAGCGGCGGCCAGGGTAGCCCTTTCTGGAAACCCATCGCAGACATATTGGGAATAGAAATGGTTCCGCTTTTAGCTCCGGTTGTTTTGGTCATTTTTTATTTTGCCGTGAAAACACTTGGTTGGCTGGTGCAGAAAACTGATAAAACTCCGAGGTCAGAGGAACTCGTTTTAACCATATTAGTTATCGTCTATGGCGTTTTTGACGTTTGGCTTATTGCGCGAATTCTGGGTTTTAATCTGATAACAAACTATCGTCTGATGATAATCCCGCTAACGATTATCGGTTTGGTCTATGGGCTTTGGGCGCAGAAGAAATTAAAAACCGCCAAAAACGGCAGGTAAATTCAACTTTTAATCTTAGACCTCACCCACTCCGCGATTTGCTTGCGGGTTTTGCGGTATTCAGATCGGCGTGGTATAGTCAAAATAGTAATGAAAAGAAAGATCACTAGAAAAATCTATCAGTATACAACCGTGTTTGAACCGGATAGAAAGTCTGATGGTTTTACCGTAACCATACCAGCTTTACCAGGGTGTATTTCCGAAGGGGATACTTTTGAGGCAGCTCTTAAAAATATTAAAGAGGCGGCTGTTTTATACATTGAAGTTATGCGCGACAAAAATTTTAATGTCCCCAAAGAAGAAAAAGGCGTCGTGATTATGCCGGTTGAGGTTATGGTTTAATATGCCTAAGCTACCGCGTATTAAACCTAGAGAAGCCATCAGAGCCCTCGAAAGAGTTGGCTTTGTTTTTATTAAGCAAACGGGTAGTCACAGAATATATGTGAAGGGAAAACTAGGTGTTACGGTGGCCTATCACAACAAGGATTTAAAACCCAAGACCTTAAAGCACATCATCCAACAATCCGGTTTGGATCTAGAGGAATTTATAGAGTTGTTGTAGTTTTTCAAAATTTTAGTTTTGATTTTATAAACTCCGCAATTTTTTTCCGGTCGGTTTTGTTTTTTAGAATATGGATCAGCGTCGGCAATATGGAAAGGAATACAATGCCCGCGATTATAGGCAGAAGATATTTGTCTATATTGGGAATGATGCTACCCAGATAATAGCCCGTCCCAGTGAGGCCAATGGCCCACAAAAAACCGCCGGCAATATTGTAAAAAAAGAAAGTCCGGTAGTTCATTTTACCCACGCCGGCCAAAATCGGCGCGAAGGTTCTTATTATCGGCATAAAACGGGCCAGCACTAACGTTTTACCGCCGTGTTTTTCGTAAAAATTTCTAGCGCGCTCTAAATGGTCGCGATGGAACAAAAACGAGTCTTTTTTGTTAAAAATTTTATAGCCGATTCTACGGCCAAAGGCATAGCCGAAATTATCGCCCAAAACGGCGGCCACAAAAGTCACCGCCATCAAAACTACTAAATCCAAAAAACCCTGCGAAGCCAAAAATCCGGCCGTAAACAGCAAACTGTCGCCCGGCAAAAAGAAGCCAATAAAAAGACCGGACTCGGTAAAAACAATGCCAAAAAGGCCAAGATATCCGGCGGTTTTTATTAGTGATATTAAATCAAACATAGCCTTTCCATTCTAGCAGTAAAATGTTATTTTATGAAAACGCAAATAATTGGTAGATTAATTTTGGTAATCTGTGACCACTTATAGGATTGACTCTGGTCGACAAATTCTGTATATTTGATTTATGCCGATGCCTAAAAAGCCTAGAAAAAAATGTCTTATTTGCGGCAAAGAAACATCGCGGGCGAAATATAAATATTGCAGCAATGTTTGCCAGATTGAATATCAATATCAGTTCTATATTAAAAAATGGATGTCTGGAGAAGAGAACGGATTACAGGGTCTCGGTATAGTTTCAGGGTATATTAAACGGTATTTGCGAAGAAAATTTAGGGATAAGTGTTGCTTGTGTGGATGGTCAGAAATTAATATTAAGACCGGAAAGGTTCCATTAGTTGCTGATCATATAGATGGTAATTGGCGCAATAATATTGAAAACAATCTTCGTTTGATCTGCCCAAATTGCGACTCGTTGACTCTTACATATGCCGGCTTAAATAGGGGTAATGGCAGGAAGGATCGAGTTTTGAGTAAAAGAGCTAAAGAAGGTCGTTTGTTGATTAAAACTACGCCGGAGTAACTCAGTGGTAGAGTAGCTGTTTCGTAAACAGCAAGTCGCGAGTTCAATTCTCGCCTCCGGCTCATGAAGTTATTATTATCAACTTATTCTATGGAACCCTTCCCTTTGGAAGAGTCTTTTTTGTTGGCTCAAGAAATAGGCGCTGATGGGGTGGAGTTGGTTCTAACGCCGCAAGCCATAGGCGCTGGTTTTAATAAGATAAAATTTTTGTCGGATAAATATAAAATTCCAGTTTTAAATATCCACCAGCCGCCGTGGGGCATATTATTTACAGGGAAGCGGGGGATAAAAAGACTGGTTAATAAAGCTAAATTTTTTGGAGCTACCAGCATAACTGTCCATCTCGCCACAGCCAGGCGACAGTTTAATAGCAGTTTTTTTGATTGGATAAAAGAATTAGAAAAAGAAAGCGGAATCAGCGCGGCTTTTGAAAATGGCAATTCGTATTTAGAAAGCTGGCCGTCTTATGCCATAAATCCGGAAGAATTGGATAAGTTTGTTTCCGAAAGAAAAGTTGCTGTAACCTTGGATGTTCCCAAGGCTTCTATCGCCGGCGCCGATCCGTATCAGTTTTTTAAAAACCATTGCTCCGAAATTAAAGTTATTCACGCTCACGGCTTTAAAGGCAACGGCTATCACTTGAGTTTTAGAGCGGGGGATTTTGATTGGTTTGGTTTTATGTCTTTTATAAAAAAGTTCAATTACGGAGGCTTAGTCACTTTAGAAGTTTTTCCAATGGCCCAATATTTTTATTTTGGCCTGCCTTCAAAAGAGAAATTGGAATCAGCCAAGAAAATAGTTAAGGAAAGTTTTGAAGTGTTAAAACGCAGTAACTAGCGCGGTTTCTGGCGGGATTTATTTTTGCTCAAATTTTTGCTAGTATAAGTTCAGAATGAGTTCGGAGTTGCGAGAAAGGCTAGAGAAGTTAAACAACAAGGTCCGGCAATTGCTGGACCGTCTTTGACCTGGCTCAAAAGAAAAAACTGATTGGATATTTAGAACTTAAAACCGAAGACCCGGATTTTTGGAAAGATAATAATAGCGCCCAAAAAATATCCCAAGAGTTGGCAGGTTTGAAAGATGAAGTTTATAAATGGGAAGTCTATACTTCTGATTTAAAGCATCTAACCGAAGTGGCGGAGCTTTTAAAAGACGGCGAAGATGATTCCTTAAACAAAGAATTTAGAAAGTCTTTGAATGCGCTGGAACGACAGGTTTCCAAAGAAGAAACGTTAGCTTATCTGGCCGGCCCCTACGATAAGAATGATGCCGTGATTAGCATTTATGCCGGCGCTGGCGGGACCGACGCCCAAGATTGGACGGAAATGCTTTTAAGAATGTATTTAAAGTATTCCGATAAGTCTGGATTCAAGCCTAAGGTTATCGCGGTGACATCGGGGCAGGAAGCTGGTTTAAAAAATGCTATAATAGAAGTTCAAGGCAAATATGCTTATGGTTATTTGAAAGGCGAAAGCGGTGTTCACCGTTTGGTTAGAATTTCGCCTTTTTCTTCCCAAAACTTAAGACATACTTCGTTTGCTTTGGTTGAAGTTATGCCCGAGCTGGATGATATTGGAGCAATAGAAATAAAACCGCAGGATATTAAAATAGATACGTATAAAGCCGGCGGACCGGGCGGGCAGTATGTCAACAAAACAGAGTCGGCTATTCGCTTAACCCACATTCCCACCGGCCTAGTGGCGACCTCGCAGGCGGAGCGCTCACAGGGTTCCAATAAAGATAAGGCTATGAAACTTTTGGTTGCTCGATTAAAACAAAGGCTGGATCAAGAGAAAAAAGAAAAAGTGGATGAGCTAAAAGGGGAAATGGTTCCGATAGAATGGGGTCGGCAAATTCGTTCTTATGTTCTGCATCCCTATAAAATGGTAAAAGATCACAGAACCGATTTTGAATCCACCCAGGCCGAAAAAATATTGGAGGGCGAGCTGGAGGGGTTTATAGAAGCAGAATTAAAAATACAAGAGTAATTTTAAATTTATAATTTCAATTTAATTTTTAATGTTTTAATTATTAAACATTATTTAAAAATTCAAAATTTGAAATTAAAAATTGATCAAGGATGATTCACTTTAAAAATATTTCAAAAATTTATCCGCCGCATTCCATCGCGGTGGAGAATGTAAATTTAAGAATAAAACCCGGCGAATTTATTTCTTTAGTCGGTTCTTCCGGCGCCGGCAAATCAACTTTGCTTAGAATGTTGATTGGCGAGGAAGCGCCCACTATGGGCGAAATTATTGTGGGAGATGTTTCCATAAATTCCTTGAGCCATAAGGAACTGCCGTATCTTAGAAGAAAAATTGGAACGGTTTTTCAGGACTATAAATTATTGCCCGCCAAAACAGCTTATGAAAACATTGCTTTTGCCATGGAGGTGGCGGGCAAGGATGAAATTGAAATTAGCGAAGATGTTCCGCAAGTTCTAAGCTTAGTGGGTTTGGAGGATAAAGCCAGCCAGTTTCCGCATCAGCTTTCGGGCGGCGAAAAACAGAGGGTGGCTATTGGCCGCGCTATGGTGCACCGACCCGATATTTTAGTGGCGGACGAGCCTACCGGCAATTTGGATCCGGTGAACACTTGGGAAGTGGTCCAGCTTCTGATAAAGTTAAATGAACTGGGCGCTACAATAATTTTAGCCACGCATGATAATCAGATTGTTAATTCTTTAGAACGTCGGATGGTTTTAATGGATAAAGGCCGTATCATTAAAGATGAAGAAAAAGGCAAATACCTAATCTAAATTAAAAATTTAAAAGTAAAAATTAAAAATTAATGAAGGAGAAAATTTTAACCGCGTTGCGAAGAGTGGCTAAATCTGGCCTCTATTCTTTTTGGCGCAATCGCTGGGTTTCCACCGCCACCATCAGCGTTATGGTTATCACCATCAGTTTGATAACCAGTTTATTTTTAGTTTCGGTGGTGGCCGATAAAATTTTAAAGGATCTGGAAGATAAGGTTGATATTTCAATTTATTTTGGCGTTAAAACCACCGAAAATGAAATTATCAAAATAAAAAAAGAGCTAGAAGGCTTGAGTGATGTTAAAAGCGTGGAGTATGTCGCTAAAGAAGCGGCTCTGGCCAAGTTTGAGGACGATCACAAAAACAATCCCCAGATAATTAAATCTTTGGAAGAGTTGGGCGATAATCCTTTGGAGGCTTCGCTTAATGTTAAAGCCAAACTGATAACCAACTACGATTCTATTGTTACTTTTTTGGAAAGCCCCCGTTTCGCCAGTTTGATAGACGAAGTCAATTATCGCCAGAATCAAAAAGTTATTGAGAAACTTTCTAAAATTTTGAGCGCTGTCCGCAGTTTTGGTTTTATTTCTATAATTGTTTTGGTAGTGGTGGCGGTTTTGGTTACTTTTAATACCATTCGTTTAACCATCTATTCCACTCGCGAAGAAATCGGCGTAATGCGTTTGGTGGGCGCTTCCAATTGGTATATCCGCGGGCCGTTTATTGTGGAGGGTATTATTTATGGTTTGATTGCGGCGGTAGTTACGATAATTCTTTTTTATCCGCTAGTATTGTTTGTTTCGCCCAAAGCCGTGGCCTTTATCAATGGCATTAACTTGGCTGATTATTTTAAGAGCAACTTTTTTGAGATATTTTTTATGCAAAGCTTGATTGGAGTTTTTTTGGGAGTTGTCTCCAGCCTGATTGCTATGAGAAGGTATTTGAAAATATAGCCACTAGTCATTAGCCAATAACCACTAGGGAATAGGTTCTATACCCTAAACCCTATCCTAATATCCGGCGAATTCTTCAAAATGGCTCAAATACTTGATAAATACCAAAACCCTTGACTTTCTTCTGGCTATTTGCTATACTTAATACAGTGCCTAAAATCGGCTTATCTGGGGTCCCGACAAACGTCGTGGACGAGAGATGAGCCAAAATCCAAAAGGAGGCCAGAAATGGCTCGAAAAGATGTTCCCGCAATCGTCAGCGGAGCGGGCTGGATCGCAGGTTTTGCGGACAAGCTGGTCCGTGGCCTGCGCAAGCAGAACGTCACAGAGGAACAGATTCATTCGCTCGTCACGGACACGGGTGAAGTGCCGATGGACAGGATCGTGGAGATAGTTGCCGAGTATTTCCATGCGGCAGCGAACGTCTTCACCCTCACCGTCAACTATGCTCTCCCTTTGGCCGAAGCCATCGCGGCGGGCAAGTACGATTGGGTCAACAGCGACATCACCCTCAACCATTTCCCGATCGTGGGAGAAGCTACGGTTGAGATGAAGCCGGAGTTGGTTCACTTCAACCGCCCGATAGAATCGGGGGAGGTGTTAAAGGAACTGGATGGAATGAGTCTTCGTCCTGGTACACTCCCCGAGCTCCTGGCTTTTGGAGCCAAGTATCCCGAGAAACAGAGGGAGTTTCCCATCGTGGCTCTCGGTTCCGTCTGGCAGTGCCGCGATGGCGACCACGAGATTCCCGTACTTTGGAGCGGTGCCATCGAGCGCCACCTGTACCTCTACTGGTTCGAGGGCAGGTGGATTGAGGTCTTTCGGTTCCTGGCCTTTTGCAAATAGTTTTTGCACTGGGGACCTTGGGTATTAGAACTTTAATCCCTTGGTTACCTTAACCCTTATCTCTCGCGGAGCAAAGCTCCGCGAGAGATTCTTTTTTACTTACTTAGTTTTTTGTTAGAATGGTTTTGGATACTAAGCTAATATGCTCACGGCTACGGCTTTGAACGGCCGAATTCCGAGGCAAGTTATGCCGGAGTGGGAGCGGCCATGGCTTCTCCCAGCGTGCTAACTTGATCTCTAAAAATGAAGATACTCGGTGCAAGATACTGGATGATTTTTAGATCCCAAATAAGATACAACTCAGAGAGTATTCAATGGGTGGTGGTATAAACGATACCTCACGCAATTCAGATGGCGACCAAAAGGAAAATGATTAAAAGAGTTAGAGAAAGTCCGGTGCCGGCGACAGTCAATTCTTATTTAGGATTGGTGGGGTATGGGAATGCCAACAAGGTCGAAATGGAAATTTTAGAACATACATTTTAGTAACCGGCGAATTTTTCAAGGCGGATGTTGTTTTTATCGATAAATATCTTTACGATGGTCGGTGTCAAAGAAAATCGCTGTGATGCTGTCTTGAAAATAAAACAACACCCGGTAGTGTCGGGTGATGCGAAAAGACAAAGCATAAGATAAACTTTTAACTTTTTTGATATGCAATCTTGGATCGTGCCAGTTTTCTTTGAATATATTTTCCTGTTTTGAGTAAAGTCGCTGTATTTCAATAGGTAGTTTCTTGAACGCGCGTTCAAAATCCTCTGTCTTAACTATCGTCATTTGGATTGGACAGGGGAGGATATTGTTTGATGGCTTTAGCGTATGTTTTTTTTATTCTTTGCGGATGAGCGTAATCATTTAGGTCTTCTTGAGGTAAAAGCAACAACACCTGCTCACGGAGCAGTTTAATCTCATCAAGAATCATATCTTCTTTGGTTTTGCCTTTCGTTTGAGTTTTTGTTTCCATCTTCTAAGTATATATCACTAGGTTAGCAATAACATTAAATTTGTCAAATTAATAGCCGGCGAATTCTTCAAACTTGATGTTGTCTTCTTTGACGCCGATTTCTATTAAAAGCTGGGTGGTGCCAGCCACCATGCCGGGCGGGCCGGCCACGTAAAAAATCGGCTTGGCCAGATTTTTAACCTGCCGTTTTAAAAAAGCCTCATCAATATGGCCGTCTTCTTTGGTCCAGCGGGTTACAAAATTAAAATTGGTGTTGTATGCTTGCCATTCTTCCAGATCGTCCACGAAGGCGGCGTCTTCGGGCGCGCGGTTGGAATAAATTAAAGTTAATTTTTGCTCCGAGTTTTGTTCGGTGGCGTCTTTAATAATGCTTCTAAAAGGCGTAATGCCGATGCCGCCTGTCAGCATAACGGCCGGCACCGATTTGTCGCTATGGAGTTTAAACGATCCCAAAGGCCCGTCCACGTGCACCAATCGTTCCAGTTCCAGTTCAGCCAAGCTTTTTTTCATAGCGCTGTCGGTTAGCCGAGTGGCCACCATCAAGTAATTATCCAGAGGGGAAGAGGCGATGGAAAAAGCTCGGGTGAGGCCTTGATCGTCTTTATATTTTGGATCTTCCAAAGTAATATCCACAAACTGTCCCGGCCGGAAAGTGAATTCTTGGTGGCCAAAATCAAACACAAAAGCCATGGTTTCTTTGGCTACGATCTTTTTTTCTTTTAAAGCGAAGGTGTAGTGGGGCACAATACAAAGTTAAATATAAAAAATAAAAAGTAAAAAATACTTATTCATCAATTATGTTAGCACAAAATCATAAAGGTGGCACTTTAAACACCGCTTCTCGGCTATTATCAAAAACCAAGGGGAATTTACCGTCTCTAACTAAATAAAAATAGAGCTTGGGATTTTGAGATTGCTTTAGCATCAAATATGAAGCTCCGAAATCTTTTACTAGAACAGTATGAGTATCTTCCGCTTCTTCTTGGGTACATCTAATTTTCCCACAGGTGAGTTTGTCGGCTTTATCTGTGGCTAAAAAATGTCCTTTCCAGTAAAGGTTTTTGTTATAGGCATATTGAAAAATTGGATCCATACCGCCGATATAGTAGTTGTTGGGATTCCAAAAAAATAATCCATGGAAATTATCCCATCTGGTGTTAAAAACAATCTCGCCGGGTTTAGTATTTTCTTTTAACCATAGCGAGACCTCTTTCAAATCACTCGGTTTCCAGGCATTAGCCATATATATTTTGAAAGTGGGTATGGAGTTTACAGACATCGAGCCAATCAATATTATTCCGATAGCTAACAGAATTTTTTTGTGATGCGGCTTGGAATTTAGGTAAGCCGTAATCATTAGCGAACTCGCCAAAAGAATATGGCCCACCAAAATGTCGTAACCGCGCCGGGCTATAGTTAGGGTAACTATCAAAAAAATAGTTATCAAAATTATTTCAGCGGTTAAAGCTACCTTTTTATTTTTAAAGTTATCAGTAGTTTGTTTTTTGACGTAACGCGCATAAAGAAAAAAGGTTAGAGCCAATATGATTAAGGCGGGCAGAATATTTTGGATAAAACCATAAACTTCTAAGCCTTTTAATTCTCGTCCAAAGTAGAGCGGAATTTCGTTAATTTTTACAAATAAAATTTGAACTACTTGGGTATAGGCCAATTTTAAAGCTTCTAAGGGGTTGGGACGCGCTAATAAGCCTAAAAGTAAGCCTAGGGACATAGCTTGAACTTTCGCCCATTCTACAGGCAGTTTATGGATTTTTCTGGCTAAAGTTATTATCAATATTATCAAAATCGGAATCCAAGATAGAGCCAAATGTATAAAGGATGTGAGAGCGCTGGCCAGCAAAATCGGCCAGGGCTTGCCCTTTATCAAAAATGAAAAAATAAGCAGGCTAAGCCCTAAGGTAAGACTATGCGGGCGGGTCATGGTGAGACGATACATCAGGTCGGGCGAGGCTGTTACCAATAGAATAGGCCATAGCCATGGCCAGATAACCTCCAGCCGTTTTAAAGCCCACCAGAAAGTCAGAAACGTGGACAAGGTTACAAAAACTCCCGCGACTTTTATTCCAAAAACCAGATCTTTAAAATAGGTGAATGGAATTAAAAAAATATGAAAGCCGTACCAAATATCCGCGCCATATTTTTTGATTACCGAAAATTGGGTCCAAGGAAAACTGCTATCAAAAAGATCTTGAGTCCGATAAATATAGGCGTGCCGAATATGATAAAAACCATCCGGATCGGCGATATTGGGCGAGGAGAATTGAAGGATTATTGACACAACGGCAAATAGAGTTATAACGCCAACTATTTCCAGGATAGTTTTTTGTTTGGGTGTCATCTTGTTGATTATATAGCCATAATGACATAAAAGGCTATTTATGTTAATTTTATTATGTTTTGCGGGATCGTCTAATGGTAGGACACATGCCTCTGGAGCATGGTATCTTGGTTCGAATCCAGGTCCCGCAGCATTAAAATTAAATGCCTCAAGTTAAAAATATAACCCGTTGTCCGTGGGTTGGGGAAAATCCATTATATGTTAAATATCACGACGAAGAATGGGGCGTGCCGGTTTATAACGACAATAAAATATTTGAATTTTTGGTTTTAGAAAGCGCGCAGGCGGGGTTAAGCTGGTTAACTATTTTAAAAAAGAGGCAGAATTATAAAAAAGCTTTTGCGGGGTTTGAGGTTAAAAAAGTTGCCAAGTTCGGCGCTAAAGATTTTAAACGTTTAATGGCGGATGCCGGAATAATTCGCAATAAATTAAAAATTTTAGCAGCCATAAATAACGCCCAAAAATTTTTAGAGGTTAAAAAAGAATTTGGAACATTTGGCAAATATATGTGGGGCTTTGTTGGCGGGAAGGCGGTTAAGCATAAAATAAAAACATTAAAGGATTATCCTGTTAAAATTAAAGAAGCCGAAGTTTGGGCCAAAGATTTAAAGAGCCGAGGTTTTAGGTTTTTGGGCGCTACAATTTGTTACGCGCATATGCAGGCGGTGGGCATGGTGAATGATCACGCAATAAATTGTTTTAAATACGAAAAATGAAGATTCCTAAACACGTAGAAAATATATTAGGCGAATTAGAAAAAAACGGATACCAAGCCTATCTGGTGGGCGGATGCGTGCGCGATATTTTAATGGATCGCGCGCCTTTTGATTGGGATATAACTACCAACGCCAAACCCGAAGAAATTCAAAAAATATTTGCGGATAGCGTTTATGAAAATGATTTTGGCACGGTGGGGGTCAAAGTCAGACATTCCGAATCGGAAACGGAGATTGTAGAAGTAACACCCTACCGTAAAGAAGAGTCTTACTCCGACAAGCGCCATCCCGATAAAGTAATATTCACTTCGGACATAAAAGACGATTTAGCTCGGCGCGATTTTACCTTCAACGCTTTAGCTATGGATTCAAAAGGAAATATCGTTGATCCATTTAACGGTCAAGCGGACATAAAAAATAAGCTTGTTCGGGCGGTTGGGAATCCAGAAGACAGATTTAACGAAGATGCTTTGCGATTGATGCGAGCCGTCAGATTTGCGGCGCAATTGGAATTTAATATTGAGCCCGCTACTAAGTCGGCCATACAATCAAAAGCCGGTTTGTTAAAAATGATTTCACACGAAAGAATCCGCGATGAGTTAACTAAACTTATTAAATCCAATGATCCCGAAAAAGGCATTGTGCTCATGCAAGAGCTGGGTTTATTAAAAATTGTTTTACCGGAGGTAGAAGAGGGTGTGGGGGTAACTCAAAACAAGCACCATATTTATACTGTGTTTGAACATTCGGTAAAATCGCTGGGCTTCGCCGCTCAATATAAGTTCAGCACCTATGTGCGGTTTGCCAGTTTGTTGCACGATGTGGGCAAACCCCGAGCCAAAGAGGGTTCGGGGTCGGAGGCCAGCTTTCACGGCCATGAATTCGTGGGCGCCAAGATGACGGCCCGAGTTTTGGAGCGCTTAAAGTTTTCTAAGGATTTTATAGAAAAAGTTTACACGCTGGTTCGCTATCATATGTTCTATTATAACGTGGATGAAGTCACGGAACGATCCGTCCGCCGTTTAGTCCGCAAAGTGGGGCCGGAAAATATGGCCGAGCTGTTGGAGCTTAGGCAATCGGAACGCAAGGGCTCGGGCGTGCCCAAAGCCGAGCCTTACAAACTTCGCCACTTAAAGTATATGATAGAAAAAGTTTCGCGCGATCCGTTAACGGTGGGCATGCTTAAAGTAAATGGCAGTGATGTGATGCAAGCGCTTAGTATTGAGCCGGGGCCGAAAGTGGGTTATATTCTTAATGCCTTGCTGGAGGAGGTGATTGAGGATCCGGAGCGGAACGACCGCGAACATTTATTGAGTCGGATGAGTGAATTGGATAAACTGCCGATTGCGGAATTGGTAAAACTGGCCGAGGCCGGTAAAGAAAAATTGGAGGAGGAAAAAGAAAGGGAAGATGAAGGGATAAAAGGGAAATATTATGTTAGATAGTAGTTTGTAGTCAGTAGTGAGTAGAAAAACACGGGCCATCGTATACCGGTAGTACACACGATTCGGGTTCGTGTAGACTGGGTTCGATTCCCAGTGGCCCGACTGACGAATGAATGTAGGAAGTACCGAAGTCATCAGACTGAATATACTGAATGAAGTTATTAATCGTGGGTAGAAATAAAGAGGAAGTTGCGTCTTTGCTCAAAAAGCATAAAGACGCTTTTAAAATTGTATCCAATAATCCCGAAGTTGTGGTTTCTTACGGCGGCGACGGCACACTGATGGAATCGGAATATCTCTACCCGGGCGTGCCCAAGCTTTATCTTAAAAACAGCCGGATAGGCAAGCTGGGGCACAGTAAAAGCAACGAGGCGATCATTAAGCATTTCGCCCGAGGCGAATATATTGTTTCTAATCACATTAAATTACAGGTGTCGGGTCAGAATAAAACTATGCTGGGTTTGAACGATATTGTGATTCACAATAAAGATCCGCGACACGCTATTAGATACACCGTCGGTTTGGATACCGAGCCGGCGAGCCAGGAAATAATAGGCGACGGCGTGGTCTTTGCCACGCCGCTCGGCTCCACAGGCTATTACCGCTCCATCACCGACAGTTATTTTGAATCGGGTATTGGCCTCGCTTTTAATAATTCAACGGAACAGTCCGATCATATTGTTCTGGCGGAAAATCGCGCGGTCACAATCAAGATCACCCGCGGTCCGGCGGTTTGCTACGCCGACAACCAAAAGCGATTTTTGGAACTTAAAGAAGGCGATATTATTAAGGTGGAAAAATCTTCTCAAATCGCTAAAATAATCAAAGTTTGAAAAATAATTCCTCCAATAAAAAACACCCCTTATACTACAAGGGGTGCGCAGATTCATACTTAATGATTAAAAATAGAAACAGCCGGCACCGCTCCCAGCGGCAGCACTCGCAGTTCATCGTTTCGCGGCGGCGCGATCACACAATGAAGCACCACAGTTTCAGACACGCCTGCCGGTATCTCATCGCCATTCGGATTAATCAATACGCGGTCTGTAATGCGAGTGTGGGCTAATACTTGCTCGCAGTAATGCGCGACCAAAACTTTATCGCCCGCGGTGGCCAAAACCCCTTCCCGTTCAATTCTAGCGTCTTCTTTAAGTTCATATCTCTGTATTACGCGAAACCATTCTTGTCCGGCCAAACCAACCATCCATTCGTTGAATAAATCCATAGCTTCATCCCGCGCGCTGGCAATAGCGGACACATCCGAGGCGGTAACACCCGGCATCTCCAAAGTCCAGGCGTCGGCGATGAACTGCCATTCTTGAGTAACACGCGCCAGAAACGGGTACAATTCCCGCTCGTCTTGGGGACATAGTTGAACCACGCTATCATTCAGGTATCTCATGGCCACTTCTCCTTTCTTTATGAAAAAACTATAAAAAAAGAACTAGCGCCATATTTTTTAATTAAAGAACTGTTGATTTCTTTTATACTACTATATTTATTTTTTAATGCAATTTTGAGGCGCTTTTTCTTTTGGCCAATACTTGATATTCTTTAGTTATTAATCTCCGACGGGCTCATAGTAAAATGGCATTACGCGGCATTCGCATTGCCGAGTTCCGGGTTCAACTCCCGGTGAGTCCACCACACTCCCGAAGGGTAACCCTTCGGAGTTTTAGTGTGCTTGCACTGTGGGTTATTTTATGGTAATATAGAAATAATAGTCTTTGTTCTTTAATAATTTCAGAGAGGAGATAAAGGCGGTGGCAAAAATCAATCCTATTTTGATTCCGGAAGGGATGAGCGTTGTTCACACGGTCACGCCCCATTGCTTTGTAGATGGAGATGGCCAGGTTATTTTTCTGCGTCAACAAGAAGGTAAATATATACCAACGGCGCTAAAGACGGTATATGACGCTGTCTCCCAATGCTTTCATATTTTGGATCATTCAATGGGGGAGGTGGTGGATTTCTATCAGCGCCAGCCCCTGCTTTATGTTGAAGGCGAGATTGACAAGATGCGCGTCGTGGTGATGGAAATTCAGCGCGCTATTGCTATTTTGATTTCTCCGGAAGGCATTTCGGAGCGGAACGCCGAGGAGATACAGGTTGTTTTCGGCCAAATCGTCCGGCGCTTAGGCCAGGTTCGCAACGCCCACAAGCTAGCCGTGATTGTTAATCTAAACCAGTCTCGATTGGCCGGAGGCAATAGCCTTGAACGTGTGGGTGAGATTTTGGCGCCGGCCGCGGCTCACCTGGCCGCTTTAAGGCGGTTTGATGAATTGCGCGACATTACGGCAGGCGTGGTGGTTCAGGCGCGCTGTTTAATCAACATTGCCCTTCAGGGCGAGGATCGTATCCAGAAAGTCTATGGACTTCTGGGCGTTTATGAGGATAAGGTCAATCAGACAGTTAACAGGATAGAATGGATTCAGCGAAAAGCGGGTGTAAGATGTCCGCCCAGCCAGCTTGCTATATTGCGTCGAATTGCCCACGAGGTCAGTAATCCGTTGGCCAACAGAGCAGTAAATGCTCTGAAAGGTATCATACCGGTAGAGCCGTTCAAATCTCGTGTAGAGTCGGTGGAAGTTAAAAGATTGGCTCGCCTAGATGAATATCTGGATAAGTGGCAGGAGGGCAAAGATTCGGCTCTCTACACTTTCCAAAAAACATTTGGCGCGGCCAGAGGCAAGCTGAAGCGGTTGGTGCGGGAACGCTCGGCTACCCGTGAACAACGCGTTTTGAAATGGCAGTACGCTTTACGCCTAAATTGAAGAGAAAAAAAGGAGGCGCGGTTTGGAAACGAAACGGCCACGGCGTCATGCGCCGAAGCTCAAGTGGCGCATAGAAGGAGAGATGGAAATAGGCGGCCGACGCGAGTTGATAGAACAGCGTACGCCGCAGGCGATGTGGTTTGTTGCGGCTTATTCTCAAGCCCAAGCGACCAAACTCTTCGCCGATCGGTTCACCGAGCATTTTGGGGTCAGAGTGTATCTTGGGAATGCCGATGTGTATCAAATCGGCGCGCTGGCCATTGATCAGATTCCGGTCAAGCCAACTTTCTCCTCTGTCCCAAAAGCATCGGAACAAATGGTTCAGTTATTGCTGAACGTGTAATCAGTCGGCACATTCGCGTTGCTACGCTCAGTACCTCCTTCGTCTTCACTCAGTACGTTCGGCCTGATGGCCTCAGTACTTCCTCACCTTTGTTCGTCAGTCGGCCTCCTGCGTAAAAAAAGCGCGGGAGGTCTTTTTTGTGTATAATTTAATCAATGGAATTTTTAAAACGTCCCTTAGCCATAACCGATGTTGAAACTACCGGTTTTGAAGCCGGGATTCACGAAATTATTGAAATCGGTTTGATTCTGGCCGATCAGCAGACTTTAAAAATAAAAGACGAGTGGTCGGTTAAGGTTAAACCGCAAAAAATAAAAACGGCCGCCGAGGCGGCGCTCAAAGTGGCCGGGTATAACAAGTTGGACTGGCTGGAAGCCGTCGGTTTGAAAGAGGCGATGGAAATCTATTCCAAAAAAACTAAGAACGCTATTTTTGTGGCGCAAAATTCTTTTTTTGACTGGTCGTTTTTAAGCGAGGCCTTTAAGCAGACGGGGGTGGAGGACCATACTGATTATCATCGGGTGGATTTGTTTACCATTGGTTGGTTTGCCTTGAGCCAGGCCGAAAGGTTTACCCTGGGCCAGCCGAATGGGTCCAGAGTTAAGGAATTGCCCAAGCTCAAAGAGTTTACGCTAAAATCAATGTGTAAATATTTTAACATTGAACCCGAGCCCTTGCCGCACCGCGCGCCTAACGGCGCCAAAAAAGCCTACGAAGTATTAAAAAAACTGAAAAATCTTTAAATTTGTAAAATCTGGTATTTTTGTTTGTTCTCATAAGTAACTATAAAACACGATCGTGTTTTATAGTTACTTATATGGTATTATTATTCTTATATATGGCTAGAGGATTAGGAGATACTCAAAAGAAAGTTTTATTACTGCTTTCAGCGGGGTTAGGTTTAAGTTTTTCACGTTCAGCTAAAGATCATCTCAGAGTTATTAGAGGTACAGTAAAAGAATGGGAAAAAATAAATCAACATTCTTTACGCAAGGCAATTAAAGGTCTTTATGTTTCTAAATTGGTTGGGTGGCAGGAAAAAACGGATGGTTCGGTTGAACTTACTTTAACGAATAAGGGTAAAAATAAAGTATTAATTTATAATCCAGATTATTTAAAAATTTCTCGGCCTAAAAAATGGGATAAAAAATGGAGGATTGTTATATTTGATATTCCCGAGAAACAGCGTAGCGCTAGAGATTCTTTACGTTCTTATCTTAAAAAATTAGATTTTTATGAGTTACAGAAAAGTGTGCTTGTGCACCCGTATCCTTGCGATGATATTTTCGATTTTTTAGTTGAGTTTCATAATATTAGAAAATATGTTCGGTTTATATTGGCCGATGATTTAGATAACTCTTTGCACTTAAAGAGTATATTTAATTTATCTTAATTATCAACTGGCTAATTAGTTGGTAATTAGTAACTTTACTCACGATCGTAGTTAAAGGGACGTTTGACGTAAATAAGTATGTTATTATATACTATTATTAGATCTTTAATCGGCCCGCTAAAACACTGCAAATAGCAGTGTAAAAAGCGACGCCACAAGCACAGGAGGACTTGCCGTGAAAAAGGCAACCCTTGATCAAGCCTCAAAAATCCTTTCGGTTTTTGAGGACACGCCCTTGGAACAGGTTCAGAGTCTGTTGGAGTCAGGTTTTCTGGCCGACCTACGCGATGCCGACATCGCCCAAATCAACCGCGACCAGTTTAGGCGCGGGGTTGGTCTCAAGCCGCTTGAGACTGCGGTTCTTCTCCGGCATCTCGGCATCATAGCTGTCCCCGCAACCACCGAAAGGTTCATCGCCAGCGAGAAATTTGTGATCAACACCGATCGCAATGATCAGGTGAAGATCTCCTACCTCGGAGACAATTTCAAGGGATGCTTTCTTAGCAAGACCGAGGCACCGATCCAGGAGACTGTTCTTCGATATCAGAAGCTCGTATGGTCTTCGACTGATGACTTTATCATTGCCGAACTCGGTGGTGAAGCCAAAGCCGAGACTACTCTCGCCCAAGTTTTCGCTCTGATGCAGATTCAGAAAAACGGCGAGGCTGGGGTTTTGTTCAATAATGGCTGGGAGAATATCTTTCATGTCCGCGATACCAACGGCGTGCTTCGCGCGGTGGGTATAGACTGGCGCTTCGGCGGTTGGCGTGCCTACACGGGTTTCGTTGGTGGCCGGGGCGGTTGGCGCGGTGGCTGTCAGGTGTTCTCCAGCAATTCTTGAATACTCTAGTTGGATACTGAAGGACCGACTTTCGGTATGGCTTTTGTCCTTGAAACAAAACAAGCCCCGCATAGAAACTGTGTGGGGCTTTCAATTTTCTATCTTACTTACGAAGGGTTACCCTTCGAGGGTTTAAACTATCAAGGTTCAACCTCGATAGTTGGTGATAAATTTAGAACCTGTATTTCAATAAAGTCCAAATACCCTTTAAGCCGTCGCGGACACAGATTTCCTCCTTTGCAAATATTGGGATGTTGTGATATGATTTTCTTATGGATAAAGAAACGATAAAGAGTAAAATTTTAAGTGAAATTGAAAAAAATCCGGTCAGGGCTAAAGTAAAAAAGGTTTCCTTATTTGGATCCCACTTATCTAATACCAACAAAAGCTATAGTGATGTGGATGTATTAATAGAATTCAAACCGGATGCTGAAGTTGGTTTTTTTGGCTTGTCCCGTCTCCAAGATGAATTTAAACAGGTTCTTAACATAGAAGTTGATTTGGTGACTCCGGAAGCTCTTAGTAAATATTTTAGAGATAAGGTTTTGTCCAAGGCGGAACTGATTTATGAAGGAAAATGATTTGGTCTATATAAAGCATATTTTGGAGGCGATTGATAAGATTGAAAGATATCTCGGAAGTGTTTCTTATGTTGAGTTCTCTAAAAACGACATGATAATAGATGCCGTTGTTAGAGAATTGGAAGTTATTGGAGAAGCGGCTGGAAATATAAGCAAGGAACTGAAAAATAAAAATCCAGAATTGCCCTGGCGTGAAAGTTCCGACATGAGAAATTTTTTAATCCACGAGTATTTTGGTGTGAATGCCAAAACTGTTTGGGACACATGTAAAGTTGATTTGCCCGGACTAAAAAAGCAGATCGAGAACTTGGCCTAGAGGTACTATCTGTATTTTAGTAGGGTCCAGATGCCCTTAAATCCGTCTTTAGTTCTGATTTTTTTGCCTTCGGAAAATTTACGCGGGTAGTAGTGAATGGGCACCTCAATAATTTTATAACCCATTTTTAAAGTTTTAACCGTCAGTTCCATCTCCAGTTCAAAGCCCCGGCTTTGAATGCCTGCCCCGTTAGAAACCCCGTTTCTAACGGGGTTTATTTTTTTGATTACCGATACGGGAAAAAGTTTATAGCAGGTGTAAACATCGGTCAGCCGGGTGCCGAAAAATATATTAACCAGCCAGTCCAGTATTTTGGAACCTAAAACATAATGCGAATAGCCGCGCCGTTCGGGTTTGAGATTTCTGGATCCGTAGATCACGACGTCAGTTCTGCCATCCAAAGCGCTAAGCAGGTTTTGAATATCAGCCGGATCATATTCCAAATCGGCGTCCTGGACTATCACGGCATCACCGGTGGCCGCCGCGAGGCCTGTTTTAATAGCCGCGCCCTTCCCACGATTTTCATCGTGAATTATTAATTTCAAATTTTGAATTTTTAATTGTGATTTTGAATTTTCAATTTTAACTTTTGAATTATCGCTGGAACCATCGTCCACTACAACAATCTCTTTATCCCACCCGGGATAGTTTTGTTCATTGATCTTGGCTATAACCTCGGCTATGGTTTTGGCTTCGTTATAGGCCGGAATTATTATTGATAGTTTCATTGTTTTACGAAATACAAAGTTTTACGAAATACGAATTAGTACCCGCTTCGCCATAGCTTCAGCGAGGCGAGCGAATATACGAATATACTAGCGCTTTATTTTAAGAGATTTTCCGTATTGGGCGATAATATTTTTGTTAAGTTCGTTATTTTTTAATAGAATTATCACCCGGCTGTCGGCGAACACAACTGTCCACTCGGGGTCGTCCAGTATCCGCGCAAAAAAAGCCTGGCCCCAAGGGGTGTAATCGCGATACGAAAAGATTATAGCATTAAATTTATAAAGATTGTTTTTTTCATCCCAAACTTTTTTATCTGCCTGCATGGGGATATAGGTATCGGCAAAAAAATTAGCGGGATAGGCTTCGGGGCGATTGTCCACAAAAACTTTTTCTTGGGGTGGCAGGCTATAGATCAAATAACCGCCGATGTCATAGTTGTTAAAAATAGGCCCTTGGATATTTTCTTTTTTAATAAATTCGCCAGCACCAAAATTGCCTAATTCTAAGCCGATAGAAAAATCAGAATAGGGATATATTTTTTTTAATTCTCCCGACAGAATCGCCAAGAGTATAATCACCAATCCCCCTAGAACTATTCCGGCAGTTTTTAGATTATTCTTTGATTTTTCAATCAGGCTGATATTTCCTGCCATAATCGGCAAAGCGAATAAGCTAAAAATTGTGAAATTTCTTATGGCGAGCCAAGCGGCGAATCCAAAACCCAGTCCAAGAATAGTCTCGCTCCAGGAAAGTTTTTTGGCGGTGAAATACCTGATTATAAAACTAATGATGAAAATAACAAAAAATATTTTAAATACTAAAAAGCTAAGATTGGGCAAGATTTTTTCTATAAACCAAACCGGCTGATTCTCCACCAAGCGGTAACCGAAGTTTTGAAAAATAGTTAATGGCGCCAGCGCGCTTTTTATTCCAAACGGGCTTATGGCCGTAGCTATTATGGAAAGCAGGAGAGTCAGCGACAGTTTTTTGGTTAGCGGGGATTTTTGAATTAACGCTTCAATCAAAAACGCTCCTATCAGCACTGGCCCGACGAAAAAATAAATATGGAGGTTGGTCCAGATAACCTGCAAAGCCGGCAGAATAAATAAATATTTTGGGTTAATCTGGCCGTCTTTTATTTTTAAAATCAGCCAGAAAAAAATACCAGCCAAAAGATAGCTAAAAATCTCCGGCCGAATTTCGTTGCGTTCCAGCAGTATAGGAATTATCAAAAGAGTTATTAAAGCGGCGATGGCAGGCGAAGCTCTGGCTGAAGCTAGGCGGAAAAAAATAAATAGAGTGATCAAACTAATCAAAATAAAGAAAATATCAATGCCTTTAAAGCCGATTATTGTCCAAAGCCAGTAAAATACCAATCCGCTTAGCCAGTGGTGGTTGGTGGCGGGGAAGTCGGGGTAGGTATAGGAATAGAAGTTGGTTTTTAAGATCTCAAACCGGCCGTCCAGAATCAGCTCGCCATTTTTAATATGCCGACCCAAGTCAGCGGTAACCAAGTTAATTGGATGCGCCAAGAGCAGGGCATAAATAAAAAGTATAGATAAGGGTATTAATATTTTTATAATTTTTTCGTTATTCATACTGGGGATAACTAGAAACTCTGTTTATTGTTATAATGTATCCATAAAGGCGCAAAAAGACAAACTGGGTAATAAGTGTATTTATTCGTTTAATGATCAGGGTTGCCTGCGCAGGGTCGATCAGGTAAAAGTTCGTTTAAAAAATTAAAACGAATTCTCAACCCGAAATTTAGTTAAATAAAAAAAGATGTTTGTTCAAACTTGGGGCGATACAATCCTCGCTTCTTTGCAGAATTTGTGGGCTCTAACTTTAAGCTTCCTGCCAAGTCTAGTGGTTTCTTTGGTGGTGGTGATAATCGGCTGGGTAGTGGCGTCAGCTTTGGGTAGGGTCGTTTGGCAGGTAGTAGCGGCCGTTCATGTGGATACGGCCTTTGAAAGGCTTGGTCTTAAAAAACCCTTGGAAAGGGCTGGGCTTAAATTGAATACCGGAAAGTTTTTGGGAGAATTAGTGAAGTGGTTTTTAGTTTTAGTCTTTGTGATGGCGGCGGCCGATATTCTTGGCTTGACCGAAGTTACTAACTTCTTGCAGTTAGTGCTATCTTACATTCCTAATATCATTGTGGCTGTTCTCATTCTGCTGGCTGGCGCCGCTTTTGCCAGTTTCTTGCAGAAATTGGTGAGAGCTTCAGCTGATACGGCCGACCTAATGAGTTCTGGTTTTGTGAGCGCGGTGGCTAAGTGGACTGTGTTGATTTTTACTGTGTTCGCGGCTTTGGATCAACTAGGCGTAGCTCGAACTTTTATCGTAACCTTGTTGCAAGGTTTTGTAGCGATGCTCGCTATTGCCGGAGGCTTGGCTTTTGGCTTAGGCGGACAAAATGCGGCGCGATCATTTGTGGATAGGATTCGCGATGAAATGAGCGATCGCGGGTAGTTCGACTTCGCTCACTACAGGTAGTTCGTTACGCTTGCTGTATATGTTTCTGATGTTTCTGAAAGAAAAAATCCCCCCATAGCGGGGGATTTTTGTTAGGTTCTCCTTGTTTCTTTTCTAATCAAACAGATATTTTAAAAGGTGTTTAAATCAATAATCCCACAATTAACAACGCCACAATATTAACGATTTTAATCATCGGGTTTATAGCCGGACCGGCGGTATCTTTATACGGATCGCCGACAGTATCGCCGGTTATAGCCGCTTGATGCGCGAAGGATTTTTTGCCGCCGTAATTGCCGTCCTCAATAAATTTTTTAGCGTTGTCCCAGGCTGCCCCGCCCGATGTCATTGAAATTGCCAGAAAAAGTCCCGATATAAGCGAACCGATGATAACGCCGCCGAGCGCCTCCAAACCCAAAACCCAGCCCGTAATCACCGGCACAACCACTGGAAGCAGAGCGGGCGCAATCATTTCTTTCTGCGCCGCTCTAGTAACTATGTCAACCGCTTGAGCGTAATCAGGCTGGGCGGTCCGCTCCATAATGCCCGGTATCTCTTTGAATTGCCTGCGGACCTCTATAACCACTTTATGCGCGGCCTTGCCCACCGCGCGTATAGAAAGCGAAGAAAAAAGATAAGGCAACAGCGCGCCCACCAGCAGGCCTACTAAAACCAGTGGATTTACCAACTGGAAACCGAATTGACTGCCATTTTTTTCTATCTCGGCGGTGTACGCCGCAAAAAGCGTGAGCGCGGCTAGGCCCGCCGAAGCAATGGCATAACCTTTAGTAATGGCCTTAGTGGTGTTGCCAACCGCATCCAGCGCGTCGGTTGATTTGCGGACATCTTCATCTAGGCCGGCCATCTCGGCTATGCCGCCGGCGTTATCGGTTATCGGACCGAAAGAATCTATGGCGACTATGATGCCAGCCATGGAAAGCATGCTTGAGGCGGCCATAGCCACTCCGTAAATTCCAAAAAGCTCAAAACTAATTAAAACCCCGCCGGCGATAATTAGAACCGGCAGAACCGTGCTTTCAAGAGAAACCGCGAGGCCTGTGATTATATTAGTGCCGTGGCCCGATTGCGAAGATTCAGCAATGGCTTGCACCGGGCGATATTTTTTAGATGTGTAATAATCAGTAACCATAACCATAAAAAACGTAGTAGCCACGCCGACCAGCGCCGCCCAGAAAATATTGGTAATATTTTCAGAAGTTACAACGCGCGGCAAAACAAACCAAAAAGCCGCCAGTGTTAAAATCGCGGCCGCGGCCAAGCCTTTATAGAGGGCATTCATTATCGCGTCACCCGAAAGCCGCACCAACCATGAGCCTACAATGCTTCCAAAAATCGCGATAGCGCCGATTATTAGGGGTAAAATTACAAAAGAGAGCGAAAGAGCCGCGCCTAAAAGCATAGTGCCGATCATGGTGACGACATAAGTTTCAAAAAGATCAGCGGCCATACCGGCGCAATCGCCGACGTTATCGCCGACATTATCGGCAATTACAGCCGGATTGCGGGGGTCGTCTTCGGGAATTCCGGCTTCAATCTTGCCCACCAAATCCGCGCCCACATCCGCGCCTTTGGTAAATATGCCTCCGCCCAAACGGGCAAATATTGAAATCAAACTGCCTCCAAAACCAAGGCCAACGAGAGCGCTTAAGTTGTCTGTAATAAAATAAAATCCAGCCACTGCTAAAAGGGCGAGTGAACACACAAAAAATCCAGTGACCGCTCC
>ORJL010609660.1_pt1 | contig 24321 bp, 20 predicted proteins | sample 1779941 | NCBI WGS metagenome assembly ORJL01 (sample SAMEA104232317, study PRJEB22302) | groundwater metagenome | biome: forest; feature: aquifer; material: groundwater | place: USA | collected 2011-08-07 | depth 5.8 m
AGCTGGATACGCCCCGCCCAGCGCGCGACACACAGTGTCGCGCGCCGGTCGGCCCGCGGCCTGGCTGCATACGCAGCCAGAAGGCCGCGGGCGGACTATTCATGAATCCGCTGATGCGGCTTCATGAATAATCCGGGCTAGCGCTACTTGTAGTGGGCCTTCAACCTCGAAACACTGGGTTGGGACGCGCCGGTAGGTGGGCTTCCCGGCCGCGTTTGCGCCCCATACTACACACCGACAACATCGGCGCATTTTCGACGATCTTGCGAGGAATCACACCTTCTGCAGTTGGACAATCCGCGCAATCCAGACAATCCGTGTAATCCGTAGTTCCGTCGGTTGCGGCGGAGGCCGCGCCAAGCAACCCGCCGAATCAAGCTTGCAGGCCCACTAGATCTCCATGATCTCCTTGGTCTTCTTCTCCAGGATCTCGCCCGCCTTCTTCTCGTGCTCATCGAGCAGCTTCTGGATTTCCTCCTTGACGCGAAACTTGTCGTCCTCGGAAATCGTGCCTTTCTTCTCCTCGTCCTCCGACATCTTGATCGCGTCGCGACGGAGGTTGCGGATGGCGACCTTGGCCTTCTCGCCCATCTCCTTGCCCTGCTTGCCGAGCTGCTTGCGGCGCTCCTCGCTCAGCGGCGGAACCGCAAGCCGCAGCATCTTGCCGTCGCTCGAGGGATTGAGCCCGAGATCGGATTTTTGGATCGCCTTCTCGATGTCGGATAGCGAGGAGGGGTCGAAGGGCTTGATGATCAGCAACCGCGGGTCGGGAGCGGAAATCCCGGCGATCGCCTTGAGCGGGGTGGGGGAGCCGTAGTACTCGACGCGGACGTTCTCGACCAGCCCCGGCGTGGCCCGGCCGGTGCGGATGCCCTTGAGCTCGTTGATCAAGACCTCGAGGGCCTTCTCCATCTTATCCTGGGCTTCGAGGAGGATGTCGTCGACCGGCATGATGCGCCTCCGGGCCTACGAGCAAGGGGAGCTGCTGAAATTTCCGATGCGGGTCCCGATCGGGGAACCGCAGATCACCTTGACGATGTTGTTCGGCCGTCGCATGTTGAACACGACGATCGGGATATTGTTTTCCATGCAGAGCGAGATCGCGGTGGAGTCGAGCACGCGCAGTTTCTTGTTGAGCACGTCCATGTAGGTCAGGGTCTCGTACAGGTTGGCCTGCGCGTCGCGCTTGGGGTCGGCGGTATAGACGCCGTCAACCTTGGTCGCCTTGAGCAGCACCTCGGCGAGGATCTCGATCGCGCGCAGCGCGGCCGCGGTGTCGGTGGTGAAGTGCGGGTTCCCCGTGCCCGCGGCCAGGATCACGATCCGCCCCTTCTCCATGTGGCGGATACAGCGGCGGCGGATGAACGGCTCCGCGACCGACTGCATCGGGATCGCGGTCATGACCCGGGTGGGACACTCCAGGTGCTCGAGCAGGTCCTGGAGGGCGAGGGCGTTGACCACCGTGGCGGTCATGCCCATGTAGTCGCCGGTGGCCTGGGTGACTCCCTTTTCGTGAAGCTCGACGCCGCGCACGATATTGCCGCCGCCAACCACGATCGCGATCTGGACGCCGAGCCGCGCCCCCGCGACGATCTCCTGCGCGATCGTCTTGGTCTCCTCGATGTCGCCGCCGCGCCCCCCCTCCTGGCAGAAGGCTTCGCCGCTCAACTTGAGCAGCACGCGCCGATAGACCGGCAGGACGTGCGGCGCGGTGTCCGTCGAACGGGGAAGAGGAATCGGGGCTTCAGGCGCCATCGCGGGACTACTGCGCTCCGATCTCGAACCGGGCAAACCGGCGGACCACGATGTTCTCCTTGATCACGGCGATCTTCGACTTGATCAGTTCGCCGACGGTCCTGGGGTGCTCCTGGTCCTTGACGAACATCTGGTCGAGGAGCACGTCCTGGCTGTAGAGCTTCTTTTCCAGCTTGCCCGCGAGGATCTTCTCGGCGATCTCAGGCGGCTTGCCCTCGAGCTCGTTCGCCCACAGCGATTTGAGATCCTCGACCACCTTGGCGGGCACGTCCGTGCGCGCGACCCAGCGGGGGCTCATCGCGTAGACCTGCTGGCAGATGTCGCGCAGGAGGGCCTGGAAGTCGTCGCCGCGGGCGACGAAGTCGCTCTCGCAGCAGAGTTCGACCATGGCGCCGCCTTTGCCGTTGAGATGAATGTAGGTGCCGACCAGGCCCTGCTTGGTCGCCCGGTCGGCTTTCTTGTCGGCGTCCGCCATGCCCTTCTCCCGGATCCACTCCTCGGCCCTGACCAGGTCGCAATTGTTCTTTTCGAGCGCTTCGCGGCAGTTCATCACGCCCGCGTTGGTCTTGTCACGCAGCGCCTTCACGAGCTTCGAGTCAACCGGCATGGGTTTGCTCCCTCATCGTCGCGTGGTTCGCAGAGACGCCGGAGACGGGCGGGCCGCCCCCGGCGATCGAGTCTTGCAGGAAGGGAAAAGACCGGTCAGGACGCGGTGGATCCGCTGCCCGCGGGCCCCGCCTCTCCCTTGGGCGCGGCTGGGGGCGCCTCGGCCTTCGCCGTCGCCTGGGCCTTCGCGCGGACCTCGGCGGCCTGCGCCATGTTCCCCCTGCCTTCGGCGATCGCGTCGGCCAGCCTGCCGATGATGATCTGGATCACCCGCATCGCGTCGTCGTTCCCCGGGATCGGCACGTCCACCAGCTCGGGGTTCCCGTCGGTGTCGATCAGGCTGACCGTCGGGATCCCCATGCGCGTGGCCTCGGTCAGCGCGATCTTCTCGCGCCGCGGGTCGACGATGACCATCGCGCCCGGAAGGCGCTCCATGTTGCGGATCCCATCCAGATTGCGCTTCAGCTTGCGCTTCTCGCGCTGCAGATTCGCGCGCTCTTTCTTGGTGTAGAGGTCCATCGTCCCGTCGGTCTCCATCCGCTCGATCTCGAGCAGGCGATTCAGCCGCGTGCGGATGACGTGGAAATTGGTCAGGGTGCCGCCGATCCAGCGCTCACTGACGTACGGCATGCCGACGCGTTGCGCCTCCCGCTCGATCACGATCTTGCCCTGCTTCTTGGTGCCTACGAACAGCACCAGATCGCCGCGCGCGGCCAGCCGGGAGAGGAAGTGGTACCCGCGCACCAGGCCCTCGACGGTCCGTTTCAAATCGATGATGTGGATCAGGTTCCGCTTGCCGTAGATGTAGGGCTTCATCTTCGGATTCCAGCGGCTCACCGGATGCCCGAAGTGGACGCCGGACTCGAGGAGTTCCTTGACCGATACGATTGCCGCCATGCGCCGGTGACCTCCCTGGTTCTTGCGAAAGCCTCTGCGAGAGTTCCCGCACGGGATGCTCCCATGCAAAGGCCCCTGAGAGTACTGCAACCGGGAGGAGCAAGTCAACGATTTTGCTGCGCTCAAAGTCGCTCCTCGCGACTGCGGTAGAAGTCCCGCACATGGCGCAGCCTTCGGCGCAGGCCGGTGTAGAGGGTCTCGGCGTAGCCCGGGCGGGCGAGCGGCGCGCGGAAGAGTTCGCGCACCTCCTCCTTCGCCACGAATTCCTGGATCACGGCGCTGTAGAGCCGCTCCCCGAGCATGTAGCCGAGCGCGCGGCCGACCAGCGCGATCCGCTCCTCCGGCATCTGCTCTGCCGCCGAAGGCTGCGGCGGAGCTCCGCCGTCGAGCACCGTGCGCTCCTCGTCGAGCTGGCGCACCACCCAGCGCGCGACCGAGCGAGTCCGCGCATCCTTCCCGGGCCCGGCCAGGACCACCCAGTCCGGCTCCAGCCAGGTCGTCCGCAGGTGGTTGAAGACTTTGGAGCCGAAGTATCCCAGCGCCTGGCGCACAGCCTGGTAGTAGAGCCGCTCCCGCGGCGCGCGCGCGGTGGCGGGCGAGCTGCCTGAGGTCCGCACGTGCACGAAGTGCGCCGCCTTTTCCGCGGCGTGGTCGATCGAGCCCGCGGAGAGCGCGACCACGTCGGGTTCCGCGGGCGCCGGTGGGCCGGGCTGGAGGACGCGCGTGTCGATCTCCCGGCGCAGGATCGTCCGGCCCTGCCGGGCCAGCCAGAAGCGGGGGTGGGAGAGCGCCGCTCCGGCCATGACCGTGAGCCGGTTGAGGTCGGGGAGGGGCAGGTCGAGGAACTCGCACAGGGTCCCGACGAGCTCGACGACCTGGTCGCCGAGGTAGCCGCTCAGGTCGACGCTCCACCCGTCGCGGTCCTCGGAGAGCCGGTTTTCCTCCCAGTAGAGCTGGGACTGGATGCGGGCGAGCGGCGTGGCATTGAGCACGCAGAACCGGCCGCGCAGCCAGGGATCGCGGCCGCCGCCGAACCGGAGAACCTCGGCGAACTGCTCGAGGCCGTCGCGCGCCAGGCGGTCGTACACGGACGCGACGTTCTGAAAGACCACGGTGTACGGGGCCTCGACCCCGCGCGCGCGGCAGGCGAGCTGGAAGCGGCGGGGCAGGCCTTCGGCGACGTGGAGTTCGCCGAACAGCACGACCACGCGGGTTTGCGGATGGCGCTGGACGAAGCGGGCGAGAAGCTCGCCGGCGTGGCGGTCGCGGCGCTCGAGGCGCAGAGGCCCCGCGGCCCGCGAATTGAGCGCGAGCACGGGCAGCGAGGCGCGCCGCGCGTGATCGAGCAGCGGGCCGTAGGAGGTCCAGGAGAACCCCCACGTACGCTCCCAATGCACGGCATCGAGGAACTCGGGCTCCGCGAGCTCGCCGCGCAGGTAGCGATCGAGCGCGCGCTGATGGCGTGAGAGGACCATCTCGACGCCGAGCGCGATGGCGGGCGATGGGCCGCCCGCCGGGCCGCCGCTCCCCGCGGCGAGTTGCTCGAGCAGGCGCAGGGGAAGGCGCTGCGCCTGGCGCAGCGTGTGGAAGTCCGCGACGAAGATCACGCGGGAAGCCGCCGCGGCCTCGAGCAGCTCCCCGCGCGAGGAGACGCGGTCGAAGCGCCCGGTGGCCCGGCGTAGCGCCTCACGGTAGCGTCCCATCTCGGCGCGTTCGCGCAGAGCCGCCACGGACAACTGGGCCCGCGCGCGCTTCACCAGCCGCCGCTGGATCGCGATCAGCTCCCGTCGGACTTCGTCCACCCGAATTTCTCCTTTGCCGCGGCGCGGGGCGCGAGTAGAATCTGCGCCCCTATGGACGAACACGAAATCGACATCCAGCTCATGCTCGGGATCAAAGAGGGCGACAAGAAGGCCTTCGAGTCGCTCTACCAGCGCTACCGGTCCCGCCTCTTCAACTACCTGTTCCGCCTGAGTTGGAACCGCCACACCGCGGAGGACTGCCTGCAGGAAGTGTTCTACCGGATCTGGCGCTCTGCAGGAGATTATCGGATCGAGGGCAAGGCTTCCTCCTACATCTTCAGGATCGCCCACAACTACTGGATCAACGAGGGGAAGAAGAAACGCCCGAGTCTGTTCGGAAATCTCGCCGGGAACGACGAGGAAGGGGAGTCCCCGGAAGCGCGGGTGGAGGGGAGCGAGCCCCGGCCCGAGGAGGGGATGATGCGCCGAGAGGTGCAGAAGCAGGTCCGCAGCGCGCTCGATGGGCTCCCCGACCACGAGCGCGAGGTCGTGCTGCTCAGCGAGTTCGAGGGATTCAAATACGAGGAGATCGGGCGGATCCTCGGCATCCCGGAAGGCACGGTCAAATCCCGGATGTTCTCCGCCGTGCGCAGGCTGCGCGAGCGGCTCCATCCCTATCTCGAGGAAGGCAAGCCGGCGGGAGAGTAGGTGGCGCCAATGTCGGATTCGTCCTTGCGCGAGGCGTCGGCTCAGACCAACCCCGCCGCCTCGAGCGCAGCGACGAGCTTCTTCTCGTTCTCCTCGCTCATGCCACAGAGCGGGGCCCGCAGCTCCCCGGTGATCTTCCCCATGTGCTTGAGCGCGGTCTTCACCGGAATCGGATTCGATTCGATGAAGAGCGCCTGCACCACCGGGTAGGTCTTGTAGTGCAGGTCGCGGGCACGCGCGAGATCACCCTGCAGGAACGCGCCACAAAGGCCCGCGATCTCGCCCGGCATCACGTTGGCCGCCACCGAGATCACGCCGACGGCGCCGAGCGCCATCATCGGCAGCGTCAGGCCGTCGTCCCCGGAGAGCACGGTGATCCCGCTCCGCAGGCGGATTTGCGAGACCGCATCGGCGTTGCCGCCCGCCTCCTTGATCGCCACCACGTTGCGCTCCTGGGCCAGCGCGGCGACCGTCTCCGGCGCCATGTTCACCCCGGTGCGGCCCGGGACGTTGTAGAGCACGATCGGCAGCTTCGTCGCCCCGGCCACGGCGCGGAAGTGCTCGATCAGTCCGCGCTGCGTCGGCTTGTTGTAGTACGGCGTCACCACGAGCGCGCCGTCCACGCCGAGCTTTTCCGCGGACTGGGTCTCGGCGATCGTGCGCGCGGTGTCGTTCGAGCCGGTGCCCGCAATCACGGGAATTCGCTTGCCGACCGCCTGCACCACGGCGGAGATCGTCTCGCGGCGCTCCTCGTCGCTCATGGTCACCGCCTCTCCGGTCGTCCCGCAGGCGACGATGCCGTTCGTCCCCGAGCGCAGATGCCAGTCCACCAACTCCCGCACCTTGTCGAGGTCGACCTTGCCGTTGCGGAACGGAGTGACGAGCGCGACGATCGATCCCTTGAACATGCCGGTTGCCTCCTCAACTCAGGACCCTCGTCCGGCTGCGCAGGCTTCCCGCGCGCGGACCCCTCCGACGGCGACCGAGACCCCTCCGGCGGCGATCGAGACGGCTATTCGCCGATGCTTCCCGCCACCGCCCCAGCCACGGCGTTCGCCATCGCGCGGATCACGCGGGCGTCCTCGCCCTCGATCATGACCCGCGCCAGGGGCTCGGTCCCGGAGTAGCGCAGGAGCACGCGCCCGCGCCCGCCCAGGGCCCGCTCCGCCGTCGCCACTGCCGCGGCGACCTCGGGAATTCCTTCGAGCGGCGGCTTTTCCCGCACCCGGACGTTCACCAACACCTGGGGGGACTTGCGCAGCACGCGCGCCAGGCGGCCGAGCGGCTCGCCGGCCGCGCGCGCGACCTCGAGCAGCCGCAGCGCCGTGCGAATGCCGTCCCCGGTGGTCGCGTCGTCGAGGAAGATCACATGCCCCGACTGCTCGCCTCCGAGCACGAAGCCGTCCCGCAGCATCCGCTCCAGAACCCAGCGATCGCCCACCGGCGTACATACCAGAGCGATCCCCGCCTCGTCCAGCGCGAAACGCAGACCGAGATTGCCCATCACCGTCGAGACCACCGTGCGGCCGGGAAGCCGCCGGCGCTCGGCCAGGTGCCGGCCGACGATCGCGAGCACGTGGTCGCCGTCGAGCACCGCGCCGGTCTCGTCCACCGCCATCGCGCGGTCGCCGTCCCCGTCGAAGGCGAAGCCGGCGTGCGCGCGCAAACGCCGCACCGCCCGGGACAGGACCTGGGGATGGAGCGCCCCGCACCGGCGATTGATGTTCGTCCCGTCCGGCGCGTCGTGGAGCACCCGCACCTCCGCGCCGAGCCGCCGGAACACCTCGGGAGCCGCCGCCGAGGCCGCCCCGTGCGCAACGTCGAGCACCACGCGCACCCCCCCGAGACCGCCCCTCCGGCCGAACCGGCGCACGAGCCCGGCGACGTATCCCTCGACCCTCGCCTCATCGCGCGCAATCCGCCCGATCGCCGCGCCGACGGGCCGAGGGGCAGCCGCCCACTCCTCGGTCGCGCAGGCCGCCTCGATCCGCCGCTCCGCCTCGTCGGGGAGCTTCAGACCCTCGGGGGAGATCAGCTTGATGCCGTTGTCCTCGAACGAATTGTGCGAGGCGGTGATCATCGCCCCGAGGCGCACGCCGCGCGCGCGCGCGAGATGGGCCAGCGCCGGCGTGGGCAGCACCCCGAGGTCGACCACGTCCCACCCGGCGCTCGTCAGGCCCGCCGAAAGCGCCGCCGCGATCATGTCTCCCGAAGCCCGCGTATCGCGCCCGACCAGGACGGTCCGCGAACGCGAGCTCTCCGGGGCGCACCGAAGCGAGCCGGAGAGCCGATTCGCCAGCGGATTGTGGAACCGCTTCGGCTCCGCTGCGAGCAGGGCGCCGACCACGCGCCCGATCCGCACCACCTGCTCGGGCCGCAAAGGTCCCCGATTCGCCACCGCCCGAACCCCGTCGGTGCCGAATTGCACTTCCGAGTCACGCGCCGTTGCCATCACACGTTCCCAATCCCAGCGCGGCGGGCGCCGCAGGCCTACCCCGCTATCGTTCCCGGCCAGCCGGGCCGCCACCGACCCATCCGTAGAATCCGGACCCTCCGTATTACACACCGGCAACATCGTCGAGTTTGCGACGATCTTCCTGGAGGTAATCCGTAAAATCCGTGGAATCCGTAGTTCGGTCCATTGCGGCGGGGGCCGCGCCGCGTAGCCCGTGGTTCCGTCGGTTGCGGCGCAGACTCGCACGCAAATCGTCACTTCGCGGTGCGGATCGCGAACTCCAGCTCGTTGCCGTTCGCCAGGCGCACGTCGGGGGTCTTCTCGTTGAGCACCTCCAGCTTGAGCGGAGGCTTGAAGCTGTCGCCCGGCTGCATCTGGTCGGGATCCCGATAGAGCGCGAACAGGTCCGCGTACAGCACCAGGTCGGTCTCCTTGAGCTCGGCGATCTGCGAGCGCGGGCCGCGCACGCGCACCGCCAGGATCTCCGGCTCCGGGTTTTCCAGGCGCAGGGGGAGCGCGATCGGCCGCAGCACGTGGACTTTCAGCTTGTACTCCTGCACCACTTCCTCCTCCTGGATCGAGAAGCGGAGCGTGATCCGGGAGTCTGACTGGACCGCGGCCCCGTCGAGGCTCCCGACGATGGTGGTGACCTGGCTGAATTCCTCCGCCTGGTCCGTCACGTCCACCCGCGCCACCTGGATCTCCCGGTACTTGCCCACGACCGAGCTCGGCCCGCGCACGTCGACGAACGTCGGCGTCGCGGTCACGTCCAGGATGCGGAAGCCCGCCCGCGGCGCGCCGGTCCAGCAGTCGGCGGTGCGCACCCGCATCCGCTGCACGCCTTCCTTGACCAGCGTCACGCGCACCGAGGCCGGCAGGGCGCGCACCTGGACGTTTCCCGGCATGCCGAACTCCCGCGCGCCGAGCACGACTTCCTGCATCAGCGGCTCGTCGCCGATCTGCACCTGGCTGAGGAGGATCCGGCACGAGAGCGACCGGCGCGCCACGTCGCGCAGGGCGCTGCGGGAGCCGTAGACCTGCAGGCGGACGTGCTGGACGTCGTTGCCCGTGGGGTCCTGGATGCGGGTGGTGAGGACCCCCGGGGGGGCCTCGACCACGATCGGGACCAGCGGGATGTCGGACTCGCCCGTGTCCTGGGCGTAGGCGTAGAACCAGACGAGGAGGGCGAGCAGAGCGGACATCGCCGCGGTCTGCAGATTGGCAAAGAGGGAACGGGTGAAGGGGGTCAACTTTTCCCTCCCCGCTCGGCGTCGGCGTCGGGAGGAACGGGCACGACCTTGCCGGGCGCGCAGAGCTCGCGGAGCATCTTCTCGAGCCGTTCCCGATCGAGGTCGGGGAAGAGTTCGCCGCGGTGGCAGGCAGAGATGCGCCCGGTCTCCTCGGAGACGATCACGACGATGGCGTCGCTCTCCTCGGAGAGGCCGATGCCCGCGCGGTGGCGGGTTCCGAGCGACTTGGAGAGGTTCGGGTTCTCGGTGAGGGGGAAGCGGCAGCCGGCGGCGGCGATCTTGCCTTCCCTCAGGATCACGGCGCAGTCGTGGAGGACGGTGCCGGGGTAAAAGATGGTCTCGAGCAGCTCGCTGGAGACGCGGGCTCCGATCTGGACGCCGCCCTGGACGTAGCCGCCCAAGCCGACATCGCGTTCGATGGCGACGAGCATGCCGATCTGGTTCTTGGAGAGGCGGATGGTGGCCTTGACCAGCTCGTCGATGACGCGCCCCTCCGCGTCGGCGAACCCGAAGAACGGGTTCTGGCCGATCCTCATGAGGCCGCGGCGCAGCTCGGGCTGGAAGAGGATGATCAGCGCGATGACCAGTCCGGGGAGGAACTGCTCGAGGATGTAGCGAATGCGCTCGAGTTGGAGGTGCTGGGTGATCCACATGAGGCCGACGAAGGTGAGGGCGGTGAAGAAGACGAAGCCGCGCAGGAGCCCGGCCGCGAGGGTGCCGCGGAGGAGGCGCAGGGCGACGTAGAATGCGATCGTGAGGATGGCGATCTCGGCGAGGGCGATCCAGAGGCCTTGGGGGTCGCCGAAGAGGTCGATCATGCGGCCTCCGGCGGCAGGTGGGCGACGGCGTCGGCCACGGCGGCGACGCGGGCCATTTCGGCGACGTCGTGGACGCGCACGATCGAGGCCCCGAGGAAGGCGGAGATCGCGACCGCGGCGGCGGTGCCCTCGAGGCGCCGGCTTACCGGCAGGTCCAAAATGCGTCCGAGAAACGCCTTGCGGGAGGCGCCCACGAGGACGGGACGGCCGAGGGCGACCAGGCGGTCGAGCCCGCGAAGCAACTGCAGGTTGTGCTCGAAGGTCTTGCCGAAGCCGATGCCGGGGTCGAGCGCGACCGCCTCCGGGTCGATCCCGGCGGCGACGGCGGCGGCGAGCCGCGCGGCGAGGAACTCGCCCACCTCGGCGACGACGTCGCGGTAGTCCGGCGCGAGCTGCATGGAGCGGGGCTCGCCTTTCATGTGCATGAGTACGACGCCGGCGCGGGCGCGGGCGACGACCGCGGCCATCTCCGGATCGGCGAGGGCCGAGACGTCGTTGACCACGCGGGCGCCGAGGTCGAGGGCGGCGCGGGCGACCGAGGCGCGGCGGGTGTCGACCGAGACCGGGAGGTCGGTCCGGCGGACCAGGTCGCGGATGATGGGGAGGACGCGGGCGGCTTCGAGGTCGGGGGGGACGGGGTCGGCCCCCGGGCGGGTCGACTCGCCGCCGACGTCGAGGAGGTGGGCGCCGGCCGCGGCCATGGCGAGGCCGGCCTCGACCGCGCGTTCAGGATCGAGGTGGCGTCCGCCGTCCGAGAAGGAGTCCGGGGTGGCGTTGAGGATGCCCATGACCAGCGTGGTGCGGGGGAAGACCAGGGTCCGATCGGCCAGCCGCCAGCGCCGCGCGGGAGGGCAGGGGAGGGGCATCAGGAGGCGACCTCCGCGGTCTTGACGCGGGACGGCAACTGGCCGCCCTGCATCAGGGTCTCGACTTCGGGCCCGGTGAGCACCTCGTGCTCGAGCAGGGCGCCCGCCACGCGGTCGACGGCCTCCTTGTGCTCGGCGATGACCCGGCGCGATTCCTCGTAGCACTCGTCGAGGATCCGCCGGACTTCGCGGTCGATCTCGCGCGCGGTCATCTCGCTGTGGTTGCGGGTCTTGGAGATCTCGCGCCCGAGGAAGAGGGTCTCCTCGGTCTCGCTGTAGTTCACGCAGCCGAGGGCGTCCGACATGCCCCATTCGCAGACCATCATGCGGGCGAGATCGGTGGCCTGCTTGATGTCGTTCTGGGCGCCCGCAGAGACGTCGGAGCAGAACTGTTCCTCGGCGAGGCGACCGCCGAAAAGGATCTTGAGGCGGTTGAGCAGGTACTGCCGCTGCAGGCTGTAGCGATCGCGGTCCGGCAACTGAATGGTGGCGCCGAGGGCGCGGCCGCGCGGGATGATGGTCACGCGGTGGACCGGATCGGTGCCCGGCAGGCAGCGGGCGACGACCACGTGGCCGGCCTCGTGGTAGGCGGTGATGCGCCGGTCATCCTCGGCGACCACGCGGCTCTTGTTCTGGCGGCCCCAGCGCACCTTGTCGCGCGCCTCCTCGAGGTCCTCCTGGTCGATCGTCTTCTTGTTTCTCAGCACGGCGAGCAGGGCGCCCTCGTTGATGGTCGCCTCGAGGTCGGCGCCCGAGAACATGGGCGTGCCCTTGGCGAGCAGGGTGAGATTGACGCCGGGGGACATCTTGACCTTGGCCGCGTGCACCTTGAGGATCGCCTCGCGCCCCTTGACGTCGGGCAGGTCGATGGTGATCGAACGGTCGAATCGGCCGGGGCGGAGCAGGGCGGGGTCGAGCACGTCCGGGCGGTTGGTGGCCGCGAGGACGATGATGTTGTCGTCGGTGTCGAAGCCGTCCATCTCGACCAGGATGGCGTTCAGGGTCTGCTCGCGCTCGTCGTGGCCGCCGCCGAGCCCGCTCCCGCGCCGGCGGCCGACCGCGTCGATCTCGTCGAGGAAGAGGATGCAGGGCGCGTTTTCCTTGGCCTCGCGGAACAGGTCGCGCACGCGCGAGGCGCCGACGCCGACGAACATCTCGACGAAGTCCGACCCGGAGATGCTGTAGAAGGGGACGTCGGCCTCTCCGGCGATGGCCTTGGCGAGCAGGGTCTTGCCCGTGCCGGGCGGACCGATGAGGAGTGCGCCGCGCGGAATGCGCGCGCCGATCGCCTCGAAGCGCTTGGGGTTCTTGAGAAACTCCACGATCTCCATCAGCTCCGCGGTGGCCTCGTCGATGCCCGCGACGTCGTGGAACGACACCTTTTTCCGGTCCTTGCCGGCCCGCTTGGCCCGGCTGCGGCCGAAGTTGAGCACCCCGCCCGGCCCGGCGGGGGAGCGCATCTGGCGGAACAGGAAGTAGTACGCCAACAGGAAGAGCACGAGCCAGGGAACCAGGGGCAGGATCACCTGGTAGAGCCAGATGCTGGGCGGGTTGAATTTGTAGTTCTCGCCCTTCTTCTCGACCTGGGACACGAGTTGCTCGAGCTTGGACTGGCCGCGGTCGTCGCGCGAGAGCAGGTAGTTCTCGGGGAAGATCGTGCGATAACGGGCGAACTCGTTCCCTTCCTTGTATTCCCCCTCGAACCCGTTGCCTTCGTGCTCGACGGTCTTGATCTTGCCGGCCTTGAGGTCGTCCTCGAACTGGACGTAGGTGATCTCGCGCGTTCGGCCCTGCATGGCCGTGCGGCTCGTGAAAAAGAAGAAAGACAGAATGATCCCCGCGAGCACGATGAGCACGATGGGTTTGGGGCGTTTGGGCTCGCGCGGGAAGGCCACTTGCGGCTTGGGGTCTTCCGGCTTGCCGCTGTCGTGGCGGTCTTCGTCCTTGTCCTTCTCATCCATGATATTCACCAAGTCCCCTCGAGAGTGGTGACGACCCAGCGGGCCAGGGCATCCAGGACCTCGGCGCGGGCGCTCTCCTCCGACTCGCCGCGGCGGGTCGAGAAGTGGGCGCTCCGTGTGGCCGAGCCCTGGTACACGACTTTTCCCGAGCGGTCCGCGATGGACACGTTCAGGGTGATCGAGACGCTCGATTCGATGACGACGTCGCGCCGGTCCTCGACCAGGGCCGGCGTATAGTAACCGAGGATGGTCCCGGAGAGGATCAGGTCGGCCTGGTCCTGGCTCGCCACCCGGTAGGGGGTGCGGGCGTGGAGCATGCGCGCGACCGCGTTGGTGAGGTCGAACTCGTGGCCGCGGCGCACCGTGGTGTTCTCGAAGATCGCGAGCGCGACGGTGCGAGAGTCGTTCAGGGTGAGCGGCCTGGTCGAGTAGCCGCAGGCCGGCAAGGCGAGCGCGACGAGCGCGAGCAGGAGCACGCGGGGGATCATCTGGGGCCTCCGCCGAGCCTGGCGAGCTGCTCGCGCGCCTTGACCGCCCAGGCGGTGCCCGGGTAGTTCTCCACCACCGACTCGAAGTAGACGCGCGCGGATTCGGGCTTGTCCACGTCTTTCAGGTAGAACACCGCGTGGCCGTACTCCTGTTCGGCTTCCTTCTCGGCGATCTCGGCGAGCCTGGCCTGCGCTTCCCCGAGTTTGTCGCCGTTCGGATTCTGGTGCACGTAGTCCTGGAAGGTGCGCTTGGCGTTGTCGAGCGGGCGGGGGTCGTAGTCGCTGCCGGCGAAGCCGCTCAGTTCGGCCTGGCCCTTGAGAAAGAGGGCGCCCGGCGCGAAAGCGCTGTCGGGGTAACGCTCCAGCAGGGCCTCGGACTCCAGGGCGGCGTCCTCGTGCTGGCCCGCCTCCTGGAGCTTGTTCACCAGCGTCCAGTGGTACTCGACGGAGAAGTCCTCGAACGGGTACTTGTCGAGCACCTTGCGGAGGATCTCGACGCCGGTGCTGCGGCCGGAGAGGATGGGGACGCCGAGCAGGTCCTTCTTGGCCCCGTCCATCATCTTGATCCCGATGTCGAGTTGGCGCTTGATGACCTCTTTGAGGCGCGGGGTGCGAGGCCAGAGGGTGAGGTAGTCGTCGTAGGCGACGTAGGACTTGTAGTACTTGCCGGACTGGAACAGGGCCTCTCCGTGCATGAATCCGGCGCGTTCCCGGAACGTCTCCTCGCTGGCATAGAGGGAGATGCGGGAGAACTCGGTGGCGGCGTCATCGTACTTGCCCTGGTCGTAGAGGTTCTTGCCGCGTTCGTAGAGTTCCTGGGGATCGGCGGACTCGTAGTCCTTGGTGTCGACCAGGCCGGTGTCGGTGCTCCAGATCCACTTGGCCTGGGCCGGACGGGGGGCTGCGAGCAGGATGAGGAGCGCGGCGAACGCGCAGGCGGTCCGGTTCATGCGTGCACCTCCAAATAGCGAAGGATGCGGGGTTCCCGGCCGACGAGGCGGGTCACCCAGGCGCTGAGGACGGCGCGCAGCTCGCGCAGCGCGGCGTCGTTTGCGCGGATCCGTTCCACGTCGGTGGTCCTTCCCCAAGCCAGGTTGTCGAGCAAGGCGAGCGTGCCGGCCGAAACCCGGATCGCGTCGCGATCCGAGCCGCGGCAGGCGCCGCAGAGCATGCCTCCGGCCGAGGCGCCGAACCAGGCTTCCGCGGCCCCCTCGGCGGCGCGTTCGCAGGCGACGCAGCGGTCGGCGCGCGGCGCGAAGCCGAGCAACCGGACGCAGCGGGATTCGAACGCAAGCTGACCCAGCCGACCGCCGCCGTCGGCGGCGATCCGCTCCAGCCATTCCCATACCAGGCGAAAAAGCTCCTCGTTGACGTCCCGCTCGCGCGTCAACCGCGCGAGCAACTCGCACACCCAGAGCGACCGGTGGAACCGACCGAGGTCGCGGCGCACGCCGTCGAACCGGTCGGTCCGGTGGAACGCGGTCAGGATCCCGAGATGCTCCGGCCGCCGCTCCAGGAAGAGCAGCGAACCGCCCGCGAGCAGGTCGAGCGGCCCCTCGAACGGGGACTTTGGCCGCTTGGCCCCTTTCGCGAGCACCCGGACCTGCCCGTACTCCCGGGTGTAGAAACAGACGACCTGACTGGTCTCGCTGAAGTCCCGCCGGTCAATCACGATTCCCGTGGTCTTGTGCGACGCCATGGAACCAGCCACAGAGGACACAGAGCCCGTCCTACGCGCACTTCGCGCCGCGACGACGAGGATTACCACGGAGACACGGAGGCACGGAGACCCCACGGAGAGTGCCGGCGATCTCTCCGTGAGTCCTCCGTGTCTCTGTGCCTCCGTGTTTGGTTGCGGCCTCGGCCGCGCTAGGATCTCTGCGGCTGCCTTGTCGCGTTGCCGAACTACGGATGTGCGGCCAGCCACTGGCGGATCGCGTCCCGCAAGTCTTCGCGCGAGCATTCTTGGAGGAGAACCTCCTCGCCGGACGTCTGCACGAGCCCCGCGTGCTCGAACCTGGCCACCGTTTCGAGGAGTTCCTCGAGCGGCGCAGGGACCAGCTTCCCCAAGGCCTCGAGGGAATGCCGTTGCCCACACCGTTGCGCGTGGAGCCGCAGGAGCCGGACCGCCGCCGGCGTTTCCACCAGCGGCGCCAGGTCTTCGCTCCGGACGCGATCGTCGACGTAGCCGCGGACGGCATCGCGCGACGACACCACCTCGAGGAATTCGATACCCATGCCGACCGCACCTTCGGCGGTGCGGCCCGACCAGCGGACGATCCCGCGCACGTGGACCCGGTCGGCGTAGCGCGGAATAGTGAACTCGAGCTCCACCACGGTGCCCTGGTCGAACGGCGAGGGGGTCTCGATGAACACCCCTCCCAGGCTGATGTTGGTGATCCGACTCTCGAGATCGAGCGTTTCGAACGTCGTGGGCCGGCGCCCCCGGATGCGCACGATGAAATTCGAGTGGAGCCGGGTGAACCTCCGCTTGTCGGCCATGAAACGCCCCCGCCGGCCCCCCGAATCGCGCCATTATGCACCCGCGTGCGCAGGAGCGTCAAGCAACCCGAGCGTTGCGCGCGGCCCGGCGCAGCGGGAGGGTCATCCGGGCCGGCCCGGACCGGGGCCGCGGAGAATCAGCGCGAGTTCGTCGCGATGGCGATCGATGACGAAGACGATTTCCATCACGCGATGATCGCGCCATCCGGGAGCGTGCCGCTTGCACCATTCGCGAGCCACGATCCCGCGGTCGGGTTCTCGCCCCATGGTCTCGCCGCGGACCCAGATCTCGCGCTCGATCTCGGTGAGCTGGCAGCGGATCTCCTCCGCCGGATTGATCGAGCGGATCTGCATGACGTACATCTTGATGACGACGTCACCGGTCAGGGCAGTCTTGCGCGCCCGCTCCAGCCGGTCCTGGAAAGAGAGGATCTTCTCGCGGTTGGCCTTCACGAAGATCACCAGGTCGGCGAGGATCCTCGCAAACTTGCCCGCTGCGTAGTCGCGGTTGAGCTCTTCGATCTCGTTCATTCGGCGATCCGCGCGAATCCAATTTCGCGGTACGATAGCCGCACCTCCGGTCGGCGTCAAGCAGCGGGCGCCGCCGAGAGTTCATGCGGTCGATCGCAGTCCGGTCTGGGGCGCCTGAGGGGTCGGAGGAACCTGCCGCGGGGGGGCGGCTGGAGGGTCCTGGGGCGCGGGAGGGGGATGGGGAATCTGGGCCGCCGCGGGGAGGAGCTCCGTGCCCGTCTGCCGGATCGGCAGGACCACATACGCCTTCGTGCCGATCCCTTTCCGGCTTTCCATCTCGATCCTGCCGCCGTGGTTCTGGAGGATGTTGCTGACCACGGCGAGGCCGATTCCCGTGCCCTGGCCGGCGGGCTTGGTGGTGTAGAAGATGTCGAAGGCCTTGTTCAGTTCCTCCTCGGTCATCCCGCAGCCGGTGTCCTCGATCACGAGGACCAGGTGGTCGCCGCGGACCTCATGCCAGATCGCGACCATGCCGGTCGAGTCCTCGATCGCGTCGCCCGCGTTGATGATCAGGTTGACGAACACCTGCTGGAGCTCGGACGGGTCCCCGTAGATCAGGGGGAGATCAGCCGGCAGCCGGTCATCGACCGCGATCGCCCGCTTGTCGAGCTTGTGCTGGACCAGGGCCAGAGCGCGGTGGATGACGTGGACCGCCTGCATCGTCTGCGGCTCGGTCCTGCGCGGGGAGAACTGAAGCAACTGGCGGACGATTTCCTGAATCCGCCCGAGGCCCTCGCCGATCAGATCGAGATACTGGTCGCGCCGGGCGGGGTCCATGTCGGGCTTGGAGCGCAGGGTGCGGGCGGCGTTGATCAGGCCGCCGAGCGGGTTGTTGATTTCGTGGGCGACGCCGGCGGCGAGCTGGCCGGTGGCGGTCAGCCGCTGAGCGATGACCAGCCCCTGCTGGGTGCGCTTGATCTCCTCGCGGGCCTCGTGGATGTTGGCCTCCAGGGTGCCGTGGTACTTGCGCAGCCCCTCCATCATCGAGTTGAAGGAGCCGACCAGCGTGCTGATTTCGTCGGGCCCCTCCGCGCGAGGCACCGGCTGGGTGTAGTCGCCCTGGGCGACCCGGTCGGTGGCCACGATCAGGAGCTCGAGCGGGCGGAGCAGCCGCCCGAGGAGGATGAAGATCATGAGGACGACCAGGACCGTACCGAGGGCCATGATCCCGAGCACGTTCTTGATCGTGTCCGCGATGTAGCTCTCGGGGACGACCAGTCGGCTGATGTCGCAGGTCATGGCGTAGAGGCCGACATCCGTGGGAAGCTGGAGGGGAAAGTAGACCCGGTCGGCATCGACGCGCATGGACTTGTTCCTGAGCGCGGCGGTGGTGAATCGGTTGGCCGCGAGCTCGTTCCAGTTTTCCACGTTGGCGTCGCGCGCGACCACGGTGCCGGTGGAATCGACGATCACCCAATTGTAGAAGAATGGAGAGCCGGAGAGCTTCCGGCTGAGCTCGACCCAGGTATCGCTGGAGGGGGGCTCGCGCCGCTGGAGGGTGGGGTCGGAGAGGATCCACTCCTGGACCACCCGGGCGACCAGGTTGCCGACCCGGTCGTGCTCGATGGTCGCGCGCGAGTAGGCGCTGACGCCTAGGCTGGCGCTCATCAGACCGAGCACGAGCACCATCGTGACGGCGGTGGCAACCAGGATTTTATGACGAAGAGTCAATCGACCGCCTCCGAGGAGGACTGCCCGGATTCTATCGGCCCACCGGGCCAGGACGCAAGAGCGGCCCCGACCGAGCCGACCGAGCGCCGGAGCGCCCGAGCGCGAGCGGCCCTTGCCCGTGCCCTCGCCGGCGCCCCGCGCGACAACACGGGCCAGGCCGACGAAGGGCAGGGGCAAGGGCAGGGGCACGGGCAAGGGAGACGTTCTCAAGCAACGCTCGGGTGACAACGCGGGGTCGTCGTGCTCGTGATCGTAATCGTACTCGGCCTCGTGATCGTACTCGTGATCGTTCTCGTGCTCGAAGCACCGCGCGGGACCCCTCGAGCACGATTACGAGCACGATAACGATAACGATCCCGAGTACGAGAACGAGCACGAGCACGAGCACGATTCGCAAGCGCGATGCGAGCGACGCTCTGCGCCGCGGATCCGAAAATACCGGCGCCCCGTCCCCGGGAGAGGAAGGGGCGCCGGAAGCGGTTCAGCGTTCTGCGTCGTCGGTAGCTAACCCATGCCTTTGATCAGGTCGACCAGAGGCAAGAACAGAGCGATGACGATGAAGCCGATCGTGCCGCCCATGCCGATGATCAGGGCGGGTTCGAGGATGCTCATGAGGGCGCCGACGGCGGCGTCCACTTCGTCGTCGAAATTATCGGCCACCTTGATGAGCATCTTGTCGAGCTCACCGGTTTCTTCGCCGACGTCGATCATGTTGATCACGAGGTCGTCGAACACCTTGGTCGCGGCGAGCGGCTCGGCGATGCTCTCACCTTCGCGGATCGAGTCGTGCACCGTCTGCACGGCGCTGGCGATGACCTCGTTGCCGACCGCGTTCTTGACGATCGCGAGGGCCTCGAGAATCGGCACGCCCGACGTGATCAGCGTGCCGAGCGTGCGGCAGAAGCGCGAGATCGTGGACTTCTTCACGATGGTCCCGAACATCGGCATGCCGAGCTTGACCTTGTCGATGGCGATGCGCCCGGCCTTGTTCTTGCCGATGAACTTGAGCCCCATCATGATGCCGAAGGGGAAGCCCGGGATGAGGAACCAGTAGTTCGCGACGAACCGGCTGAGCTTGAGCAGCGCGTCGGTCAGGGGCGGCAGCTGCTTGCCCAGGTCGGTGAACACCTTCTCGAAGGACGGGATCACGAACACCATGATCCCCGACACGATGATCACCGCGACGCTGATGACGGCGGCCGGGTAGATCGAAGCGCCGATCACCTTGCGGCGCAGCTTCTGGGCCTTTTCCATGAACTCGGCGAGGCGCTGCAGGATCGTGTCGAGCACACCGCCGGCCTCGCCGGCCTTGATCATGTTGACGTACAGCCGGTCGAAGGCCTTGGGGTGCTTGCCCATCGCCTCGGAGAGCGAACTGCCGGTCTCGACGTCCTCGGCCACCTGGCCGACGATGATCTTCAGGAGGCAGGGCTTCATCTGCCCCTCGAGGATCTTCAGCGAGCGCACGATCGGCAGGCCCGCGTCCTGCAGAATCGAAAGCTGCTGGGTGAAGGCGGTGAGGTGCTTCTGGCTCACGCCGCCGAGCACGAACCCGGAGCCCTTCTTCTTGGCGACCCCCTGGCGGTTCGAGGCTCCGCCGGCGCCCGCCTTCTCCTTCACGTTGGTGGGGAAGTAGCCCATGCTGTGAACCTTGTTGATCGCCTCCTGGGTGTTGGCCGCCTCGACCTCGGCCTTCACCTTCTTCCCCTTGGCGTCAACCGCTTCGTAGGCAAATACACCCATCGTCAGTCTCCCTTCACACGCTGAACCGCTGAACCCGGCGCTGAAATCGGCCACGGAGGACACCGAGGACGGGGAGGGGAATCGGACGGAAGAGGCGCGCTCAACTCGTCATCCCTCCGAGTTCTCTGTGGTCTCTGTGGCTGCATTGTAGCGTTGTCGTACTAGGTGAACAGGGTCTCGCGCACGACCTCCTCGATGGTCGACATGCCGTCGAAGATCGCCAGCAGGCCGGCTTCGCGCAGCGAACGCATGCCTTGCTCACGTGCCATGACGCGCACCTTGTCCGTGGAAGCTTTGTCCATCACCATGTCCTTGATCTTGCTGGTGACGAGCATGATCTCGAAGATCGCCATGCGGCCCCTGTAGCCGCTGTTGTTGCAGTTCTGGCAGCCGCGGCCGAAGCAGAACTCCTTGTCCTGCAACACCTCCGCAGGAAGCTGGAGCTCCAGCAGCACTTCCTCGGGCGGCTCGTACCGCTCCTTGCACTTCACGCAGATCTTGCGCACCAGGCGCTGGGCAATGATCGCCTCGAGACACGCCGTCACGAGGAACGGCTCGACCCCGAGGTCGATCAGGCGCGTGATCGCGGAGGGGGCGTCATTGGTGTGGAGCGTGGAGAACACCAAGTGGCCGGTGAGCGCGGCCTCGATCGCGATGCCCGCGGTCTCGAGGTCGCGGACCTCGCCGACCAGGATGATATCCGGGTCCTGGCGCAGGATCGCGCGCAGGCAGGCGGAGTAGGTCAGGCCCACTTCGTCGTTGATCTGACACTGCAGGATTCCGTCGAGGTCGTACTCGACCGGATCCTCGGTGGTGATGATCTTCCAGGTGATCTCGTTGACGCTGTTGAGGCAGGAGTACAGCGTGGTGGTCTTGCCCGAGCCGGTGGGGCCGGTGACGATGATGACCCCGTTGGGGAGGTTGATGAGCTGCTGGGTCAGCTTCATCTCGTCCTCGCGCAGGCCGATGTTCTCGACGTCGAGCGACACCACGCTGCGGTCGAGCACGCGCATGACCACCGATTCGCCGTACATCGTCGGCAGGGTGGAGACGCGGAGATCGACGGGCTTGCCGCCGATGTTGAGCATGATGCGGCCGTCCTGCGGAAGGCGCGTCTCGGAGATGTCGAGGTCGGACATGACCTTGATGCGCGCGATCAACGAGATCGCCAGGTGGAGGGGCGGCGGCATCATCTCGTAGAGCACGCCGTCGACGCGGTACCGGACCTTGAACTCGGTCTCGAACGGCTCGAAATGCACGTCGCTGGCCTGGTCCTTGACCGCCTGGAGCAGGATCAGGTTGAGCAGCTTCACCACCGGCGCCGCGCTCGCCATCTGCTCGATGTTGCCCAGGTCGAAGGCCACGGCCTTGCCGCTCACCAGCGACACCTCCGCACTCGCGCCGGCGTCCCCGCCGCCGCCACCCGACATCGTCTTGAGGATGTCGTCCACCGTCTCGGTCTGGCCCGCGTAGTACTGCTCGAGCGCCTTCTCCACCGCCTGCTCGTTCGACACCGCCCCCTGGACTTCGCAGTTGAGCATGAACCGGAGGTCGTCGAGCACGCTCACGTTCAGCGGGTCGGCCATCGCCACGGTCAGCGTGTTGTTCTCGAATTTGATCGGCACCACCTTGTAGACCTTGGCCATGGTGGGGGAGACCTTGGCGATCACGTCGCGATTGACCTCGATCTCGTCGAGGTTCACGACCTCCATGCCCACCTGTGCGCCGAGCGCGAGCAGCATCTCCTCCTCGGTCACGTAGCCGAGCTCGACCAGGATCCGTCCGAGCGCACCGCCGCTTTCCCGCTGGATCGCCAGGGCTTCCTGGATTTGGCCCTCGGTGACCAGCTCCATCTCCTTGAGGAGCTGGCCCAGGGGTTTTTGCGGCGTGTACATCGCGAGTGCGCTCTCCGGTCGAGGCATGGCCATGATTGCGAGGTGAAAGCGATTATACGTGGGCCATGAGGCAAGTCAAAAACATTTTAGTTGGGTGTCAAGTCCCCCGGGTAGACTGTCCGCGCGATGGCACACGACACCGAGGGGGAGCAAACCGTCGCGGCGACCTCGGATCCCGCGGCCTCCCGGAATTCATATGCGCTCGTCGACCTCGCCATGGCGCGGCCGATCAGCTGCATCATGTTCCTGCTGACCATCCTGGTCACCGGCTCGATCGCCTACCTGCGGATCCCGATCCAGCTCATGCCCGCCGGGTTCTCCCCGCCCTTCATGGGGGTCTGGCTCCCCTACCGCGACGCCACGCCGCAGGAGGTCGAGCGCGCGATCGCGCGCCCGGTCGAGGACATTCTCGGGACCGTCCCGAATCTGCTGACGATCCAGACCCATAGCTCCGCGAACGGCTGCTGGTGCTTCCTCGGCTTCCGCTCGGACGCCGACATGGACGCCTGCTACCTCGAAGTCGCCGACCGGATGGAGCGGGTCCGCCCTTCCCTGCCCGCCGATCTGGAGCGTTCCTTCCTCTGGAAGTACAACCCGGGGGACGAGCCGGTCGCCTGGATCGGCATCTCCTTCCCCGAGGAGGCGGAGGACCCGTTCCAGCCGATCGCCACCACGGTGCGGCGCGAGCTGGAACGGTTGCCGGGCGTCGCGCGGGTGAATCTCGAGGGGATGTTCGAGCGCGTGGTGCGCATCGACGTCATTCCGGAGCGCGTGCGCGCCCACCATGTCGACCTGGTCAAGCTGGTGCAGGATCTGCAGACCGCCAATTTCACGCTCTCCAGCGGCCAGGTGGAGGACGGGGGGTACAAGTTCGCCCTGCGCTCGCTCGGCCGCTTCGCGTCGATCGAAGAGCTCGCCGAGCTCCCGGTCGGCCCGCACGTGCGCCTGCGCGACATCGCCCACGTCCGCACCGCCTTCGCGCTCCAGGAGCGGCTCACGCGGATCAACGGAAAGCCCGCGGTCACCGCCGAGATTTTCAAGGAATCCGGGGCCAACGCGGTCGCGGTGTGCGACCGGATCGCGGACGCGCTCGAGCGCGAGCTGCCGGCGCGCGGCGAACTGCGCGGCTATGCCTTCCACATGATGTTCGACCAGGGGCGCTGGATCCGCCAATCGATCGACACGCTGCAGGGCTCGGCGGTCTACGGCGGACTGCTTGCGGTCCTGGTGCTGCTGGTCTTCCTGCGCAGCCTGCGCATCACGCTCGCGGTCGCGGTGGCAATCCCGCTCTCGATCCTGATGACCTTCGTGGTGATCTACTTCCGCGGCGGATCCTTGAATCTGGTGAGCATGATGGGGCTCACCCTCGGCGTGGGCATGCTGGTCGACAACAGCATCGTGGTGGTCGAGGTCATCTACCAGAAGCGCCAGGCCGGGCTCTCCCCGCGCGAAGCTTCGCGTCGCGGGGCCGGAGAGGTGGCGCTCGCCATCACGCTGGCCACCGGCACCTCGCTGGTGGTGTTCCTGCCGCTCGCCCTGATGCAGGACGACGCCCAGTTCGCCTTCTTCATGGGCGAGCTCGGCTTGCCCGTGTGCTGGACGCTCCTGGCTTCGCTCGTCGTCGCGCTGGTGTTTCTCCCGCTCGCGATTTCGCACCTCGGCGGCAGCCTCAGGGAGAATCCCCGCTGGCTGAAGGCGATCATCGGCGCCTACGAGCGAGGCCTGCGCTGGACCCTGCGGCATCGGCTCGACGCCGGGCTCCTGGTCCTGGCCCTCATGGCCTCCACGGCGTACCCGTTCCAGAACATCAAGAAGGCGGACCAGATCCGCAGCGACCCGGGGATGATCCGGCTGAACCTGCGCCTGCCGTCCCACTACACGCTGACCGAGGCAGGGGAGGCGGTCCAGCGGGTCGAGGAGGCGCTGATGCAGCACCGGGACGAGCTGCAGATCCGCGACCTCTTCTCGAGCTGGCGCTCGAACCATGCCAACGTGATGCTCATCCTGAGCGATCCCGACCGCTGGCTGCTGCGCATGGACGAAGTGATCGAGCGGGTGAAGAAGCTCCTGCCCGTGATCCCCGGCGTCGAGTTGCGGGTGAACTGGGGCGAATCCGAGACCGGCGCCGGAAGCCTGTCGCTCCGGCTCTATGGACCCGACAGCGAAGCGCTCGCGGAGCTCGGCGAAGCCCTGGGACGCGAGCTCAAACGGATGCCGGGGGTGATCGACGTAGAGACCGAGCTCGAGCGCGGCGCCGACGAGGTGCAGGTGGTGGTCGACCGCGCGCTGGCGCAGAAGTACGGCATCGACTCCTGGTCGGTGGCGGGCTCGCTCCAGTACGCCCTGCGCGGCAACCGGCTGCCTGACTTCACGGCGGGGGACCGGCAATTGCCGATGCAGATCCAGTTCAGCGAGGAGCAGGTGGAGAGCCTG